>WNGD01001402.1_pt1 | contig 26293 bp, 21 predicted proteins | sample 5400671 | NCBI WGS metagenome assembly WNGD01 (sample SAMN13153369, study PRJNA577476) | soil metagenome | isolation source: 40 cm soil or saprolite under grassland replicate 2 | place: USA:California | collected 2016-06-15
CCATTCGTCCTTCGGAGATGAGCCGTACATGTTCCGACCAGATGCAGCCGACAGTCAAGTAATGACCGATATGTTGAGGGTGTCTCCGGAAGAACGTGCTGATGTGATCCGACCACGAGACGAAGTAGTCGTATGTGAGATATCCCCAATGATGGTCGCGATACGGATTCAAATCATCATTTCGTAGATGAACGTCCCATGTGTTGGCGCCGTCAATGTAGTACCAGGTTCGAACGCCTCTGCCTTTGAGCAGAACATTTCTACCAATATGGGGAGCAGCAAAATCGCAATAACTGATGAGATTCTCGATGGAAAAACGCTCCGTAAACGACGACCAGAACCCGTACTCTCGAACAAGAAACGCATAGGTTCTAGCAACATAATCGGGGCTGCGCCACACACGCAAGGCTAAACGAACTGTCATCTTGGCCAACCTATGTAGAATCCTCCATCCCGAGGGCTCCCAGATGTCGGCATACCGGAACCCCCTGCCGGCGAGTGCCGCCTTCTCTGCGTTTGTGATTGGAACAATAGGAATAAATACTGTATTCGTCTCGTTGATGCTTTCGTGATCCAGAAGAAAGCCCACGCCGCGAATGGTATTCGCAAATTCTCTTGCCGGACTTACGACGCAAATTCCAAACCTGAACTTCTGCGGCTGTCGCGGCGCACGTCTGGGAAAACCCTTCATGAGTGAGCACACGAGGTAATGAACGCAGACGGCCAGGCTCGACAAACTGTTCTTGATCGCTGCCACCCGAACGCAAGACGCCACAAACGGTGTCAGAGGCGGCAAATCAAAATGGGGCACGGATGATTCGTTGCGAAACTTCTGCACACAGCCCGCAGCGCGCGCAAACATCGATGCCGATTTAGGAACGAAGGCGAGCTCCGCTTGAGGGTACTCGGATTTCAGGTGCCCGTGGAGCATTGTATACACCCAAGACTTTTCGAGATCCATCGTGAGGTTCTTTTTGAAGGCCGACACGACGGCGGTGGAGCCGTAAAGCGAAACGATGGATTGAATAAGTGGGTGATCCTGCGGGAAGGCGCGCTCAACAAGATCGAAAGCAATGCCGCTGCCGCGCGTGGGGTTCACACATATAGCCGGTACCGACTCGACACCCTGCAGGTGCAAATCGCTATCCCCTTCAATGAAACGGATCGAATATCCAAGCCGCTGGTAAAGGTGAACCAGCGCACGATGAGATCTTCGCAGGTGCTCAAAGACGATGACTTTCATGTTGCCGGGAAAATTCTCAATCTGAGTCGCACCCCGGCCGGGGTGCGAGGATTACTCGAGACGCATAACCAACTAATCAATCAGGCCATCCAGGTACTGCGGACTGAGGTCTCCAAGCTCGATCTCTTTTGCGTCGACAAGATCGTAAAGATCGGTGTTCGATAGCTTCACCGCGATCTCAGGCGGAAGCTTGTGACGGTTGCTGTAAATCAGGGCGTCCGAATGGGGAAGGAGTTGGTCGCATTGATTGCAATAGGGAAACAGCTTGAAATATTTCAGCCGGTGCGCGACGCGAAGCATTCGGTATTTCGTCCCATTCAGCACGTCGAGTACGGATGTCTCAAAAGCATTTCCTAGAATGATCTGATTGTTGTAATCGTAGCAGCAGGGAATCACTTCACCATTCCACTGAATCTGTAGTGGACCATTCTGCGGTCTGCCACATGTGCTCTTGATCTCCACACCATCGAAACGCGGTCGATAATTACGGCCATCACCAAAGTTGTGCGGTTTCCATATTTCAATAGCGTCGGCCCGGCCTTCCCAAAATCTTCGGAACTCATCCGTGTCCTTCTCATTTTCCGGCATCACGAGATAAGAAACCTGTAACTTCGGTTTTTTCGACCCGAACTCGGCACGAACCTCAAGGAAATCCAAAAGGTTTTTTAGCGTCTTCTCATAGTCGAGCTTTTCCATCACGACGTTGTAGGTATCTGGACGCATCCCATAGAAGCTGACCCGCATCTCGTCCAGACCAGCTTCAAGCAAACTCCGCGACCTCTTCTTGGATAGTAGCGATGCATTAGTAATGATGTAAGTGTGGAGGCCTTTCGACTTGGTATAAGCGACCTTCTCATCCAGCGTACGATCCATGAGCGGCTCGCCAAAACCGGTGAGCACGATGCGCTTGGCCCCAAGTGGTACCACCTCGTCGATGCTCCTCTTGTATTGCTCCAGATCCATGACTCCATGCTCTCGACCGCCTTTATGAAGGTCGCGGGGACACATAATGCAGGTGGCGTTGCAGTAGTCGGTTGTCTCGTAGCGCACTTCGGGGTGCTGAAGCGCTGCCAGCAGGGGTTCACGCCCCGCGAGTTCATACAGCAGCTTGGGATCGAAACCCTCAAACTGAACGCTGCCATCACTGATCAGGCTTTGCTGCGAATAATGGCGGACTAGAGGAAGTTCGTGCATCCTAACTCCAACGGCGGAAATTATAGCATGGATGGCATAAATGTCGGCTTTTGTGTAACTTAACTAGTCATATGACTTTCTATCCAGTCGGATATCCGGACGACTCCCTGGCCGTCGACAATTTGCTTGGAGCGGCCCGACAGGTTGTGCCGCCATTCGACGTCCTCGAGGAGATCGGATGTTATTCGCCGTAGCTCCCCTTCTTGCCAGTGCGGATCGATCACAACAGCCGCCTTCGCGGCGGACAGTCCCCTCGCGATACCGGCTTGATTATCGATAAGTGAGAAAGTGATCAGTGGCGCACCAACACATGCAATCTGCCAAACCGTGGAACCTGAGGGGCAGATCACCACATCGGCGTGGAGAATGAACGGGGTCAGGTCGAGAACGTCTGTATAAAAGTGCATACGTTCGCTGGCCTTCGGTCCTAGCCGCCGGATGGGATCATCGTGCGTGTAGGCGGGACCTAGGATAATATCCATTTCGATTCCATCGAGCGGTTCGAGTTCGCAGAGTGCCTTGTACGTCATGTCAAATCGATCGCCGCCGCCCATGCTGATGAGTATCCGTTGTGGTTCGCGCCGAACCTTGTATTCTCCCGCTGCCGCTCGATAGGAACGCCGAAGCAAGGAAAACTTGGGTCCAATGAATAAAGTTGTGCCTGCGGGCGTGAGCTTTTGATAGTCCTGTTCGCTGAAGCCCAGGTTCTGATTCAGTACAGCATGACAATCGAATGGGTTTGCGGCAAGATCGTCAAGGCAGATCAGCAATTCGATGCGCGCCTTCAACCATGCCTGGTAGTCTTCCTCGAAGGCATAGCCGTCTGTAATCGCCACGATCGGTCTTGACAGAGATGACAAAATCCTCGAGAGCTTCTCCAATTCTTGAGCAACGGTTAAACCCGGGTCGAGGAGTAAATGAGAGAGTCTCAGCTTCTGCAGTTCATGAAAGATGATCCCAGGCAGGTCCTTCGAGACGAAAATCGGCTGGTGACCACGTTGTGCAAGCTCTTCCGCTAATGCCAGGCATCGCATGGCATGACCGATGCCGATCTGGCTGGATGCGTCGGTTCGAATCAATACATCGGCCATCGAAATTGTTTTTTAACTCGAATATTTCTGGAAGAACTCCGATTGAAACGTTGCCATGAGGATGTGGTCCTCCCACCTGCCATTGATGAAATACTCATCCTTCAGACGGGCTTCGATCTTCATTCCAACTTTTTCAAAGATTTTGGTTGAGGCCGAATTCGATGCCACCATCCCTGCGCTGATTTTGTGGAGATTGAGCACACGAAACGCATATTTCAACAACAGAAACGCCACCTCAGAGCCATATCCTTTGCCACGGAAGTCGGGATCGCCTATGAACAGCGCACAATAGGAGTGCCGGTCGATCCATTGAATGGGACCGATCTTTGCCGTACCGATAAATTTGTCGCCATCTACAGTCATGATGCCGAAGAAAGCGACGTCGGAACGAGCGGTATTGCTCCGGACATAGTCCAGTAATTTGGCTCTTGTCGTCGGAAAGTGCAGAGACGCCAGAGTGCTGTAGACGATTTCGCTATTTACCCATTGCAAATACGGGCCGTCCACATCAGCCTCGTCGATGGGCCGCAGGAATACCCGTTTTCCTATGACGAAAGCTCGTTCCATATTCCGCTATTCCACCATGGCTTTGGTCAACGGAGTTTCCGCTGGAATGTTTTTACGAGCCACTCGGCCCAGTACCCACTCCCATGATTCGGGGGAAAGGCCTCCCTCATGCTTACCTTTGCGTAATACCGCCACGTTTTCTGGACTGAAGGTTTCACCCGCCGTAACCGGTTTGACCGTGAAAATAGAGCGCCGTGCAAATTGGTAAAGCTCATCTTCCGCAGGTAGCACTTCCTTCACCCCGGTTCCCAAAGCACGTTCGGTTGTTCGTACCGCATCAACAAGCTTTCTCAATTCGTGGGGTTCTATCGCAAACTTATGATCCGGACCCGGCAGGTCGTTCGAAAACGTAAAGTGTTTCTCAATGAGGTTTGCCCCTAGAGCCACGGCCGCGATTGGCGCGAGAATCGGATCCCGTGAATGGTCTGAGAGTCCCACTGGGACCTGAAATTCCGACGCCAACCCGGAAATAGTCTTTAGATTGAGCGAATCCACTGGAGCGGGATAGCTCGCCGTGCACTGCATCAACATAAGCTGGTCGTTGCTAGTTTTGGTGAATGCTCGAACTGTGGCATGGATATCAGCCATGCTGGCCGCTCCGGTTGAGATCAAGACAGGTTTGCCTTTATTTGCCACATGTTTCACGAGCGGGATGTGCGTGAGCTCGTACGACGCGACCTTGAAGAACCCTACATAAGGATCCACCTGATCCACGGATTCCTCATCAAATGGTGAAACCAGAAACAGGATGTTTCGCTTCATCGAGTGCTCCGCCAGGGGGCCCAGCCACTCGATGGGAAGTTCCATCTCCTGGATGATGTCGTAAATCGATTTCTTCCATTGGAGATAGTCACATTCGCCGGCCGTTTTTGGATAAAGCTTGGATGCGCGGAACATCTGAAACTTCACAACATCCGCTCCGGCATCGGCCGCTATATCAATCAGGCGCATTGCCTGTTCGAAACTACCGTTGTGATTGCTTCCCGCTTCCGCAATGATGAGGCAAGGGTGACCCGGTCCCACCAGGCGATTTCCGATTTTAATGGTTCGCATCGTTCACCTCTCCAGATGCCGGCAACTCAGGAATGATCTCAATTTGCAGATAATATTTTCTGCCATCGCATTCGATATACGCATTGCGGTATGGAGGATAAGTTCTCGCACGAAGAATATTGATGAGATCACGGGCTTTGTACTGCCTTTCCAGATCAATCCTGTCGATTGCTACAACGTCTTTGATAACATGAGATGAACCCTGGTCCGCGGCAGCGATCGGTTCTAGCTCACCCGTTTTGAGGCTTTCCCATGACCGGCTGAAGAGCTCCAGAGCCGCAACCTCCAATTTCTCCTGAAGGGTTTTACCGGTATCCGCTATAGATATCGGAACCTGGGTGCGGGCCACAATCGGCCCGGTATCGATTCCAGAGTCCATTTTGTGGATTGAAACACCCGCTGGAGTCTGATCCACAATTGCCCATACATTCGGATGCGCACCGCGGTTATAGGGGAGATATCCCGTGTGGAGATTGAAGCAACCCAGTCTCGGCATTTTCAAAACAGCTTCTTTGAGGATGTATCCAAAGTTGACACTGATAAGGAAGTCAGGTTTTAAATCGGAGAGTTGTTGAACGACTTCTGGGCTGTTGACGCGATTTCCCTCGATTACAGGGACATCGGCAGGAAGGACTCGCTTCATCTCATGCTTATATTGGGCACGATCGTCGGGATGCAAGACGACGGCAATAATATTTTCTCCACGACCGAGCAGCCACTCCAATACTCGATAACCGTTGCGATTGTTTCCTGCAAGTATCAGCTTGATCGGATTTGTCATGCCCGTCTGAAAACCGGCTGCACAACCTGTCCCCTTAAAGCAATGCGCACACCAAGCCGTGCGGCTTGAACAAGGCTCTCCAAAACCTCCGCGTAAATGGAGAGTGTGCGGTCGATCACATCGCCAGTATGGGCGTAACTGACATTGTGCGCTCCCGAGAAAAGTAGGCCGCGGTCTGCGCATTCCTGCTGGAAGAACGATTTGATTTCAAGTGCGGAACCAGCCTCCGTATCACTGAACTCGAAGACATGCCGCGGAGGATACCCGGCGATTCTGATGGTTGATGCAAACCCATGCTTGCGAATGAGAGTTTCCGTGCCTTCCATCAACCGGCGCCCATTGGACCAGATCTGATCCAGCACCTTCTCCTCTTCGAGTATCCGAAGCGTTTCAGCCGTCGCAGCCAACGACAGTGCCTCACCCCCGAAGGTCATCGAAAAGAAAATCTCGCCGAAAAGGTTCATGATGTCCCGGCGGCCGACAACGGCTGCGATGGGCATCCCGTTGGCCATCGCCTTACCGAAGGCGGCAAGGTCCGGTACGACTTTGAAATACTCCTGAGCTCCACCCCTGGACATCCGAAAGCCCGTGATGACCTCATCAAAAATCAGGACACTTCCGTTTTGCTCCGTTAGCGCGCGCACACCCTCAAGAACTCCCGGATTGGAATGAACGACCCCAACCGGTTCCATAATGACTGCGGCGACACGGCCAGGATGATCCCGGAATATCTTTTCCAGGGACGCCAAATCATTGTAGTGGAAGGGGACCGTTAGTTTCCTGACGCTCGCGGGTACGCCCTCATTGCGAGTGGTAGTGCCGATAAACCAGTCTTGCCACCCGTGGTAGCCGCAGCAGGCGATAATTTCGCGGCCTGTGTAGGCCCGCGCCGCGCGCACGGCCGCAGAAGTGGCGTCCGATCCATTTTTTCCAAAGCGCACCATCTCGGCACATGGAATGAGATCGCAAAGTTTTTCTGCGACCTCGATCTCAATCGGGCTTGATAATGTGAAAGTCACGCCCTTCTCAAGCTGCCGCCTGACAGCGGCATCGACGCGCGGTTCACAGTAGCCGAGAATGACTGGCGCTAATGCCATGGCGTAATCGATGTAGTGATTCCCGTCGACGTCCCAGACCAGACAGCCCTTTGCTTTCTCGATGTAGAGTGGAGTCGCTCCAAATGTGAATTGCGTCCAGCATTTGCTGAAAGTCTGGGAAGCTGTCGGGATTACTTTTGAACCGCGGTGAAATAATTCGACCGACTTCGCGTATCGCGATTTGCTGCCGCTACCAGCGCTATCCGCAAGCAACGATCTCTGATAGCCCTCATTTCGCATAATGTGCGCGTTCACCTCCATTAGCCGAGGAAACTTCGTGACCAGAGCGAGAACGTCCATCCAGCCAAAATTTGGATTCGCCGGGTAAAGTCTCTCATAAACTTCTCGGACCAACTCGAAATCGGCTCTCTCATCGAGAGTCCATCTCAAATGCGACAAATCTGTCGCGAACGCATGATTGCAGGCTCGGAACTGGTTTCCGCCACGCAAATCTGAATTGTTATAAATGTACGGAGTCACGTGCTCCCGCTCGGAAGGAAGTCTCGCATTCCGCCAGGCTGCTTCCAGCGCCGAGAACCGAAACACTTCAATGTCGAGGCCATCCGGATAGGTTGGATTGAGCGTGTTCGAGACATAGTCATAAGATGCGTCTTGATTAAACAAGTCAATGACTTCATCAACTAGCGCGGGATCCATGAATGGCTCATCGCCGGTCAACCGGACGATCACATCAGGTACGCTCTCACGGACCGCCCGATAAAAACGATCCAGAACATCGTTTTCGCTTCCGCGAAACACCTTGCAGCCGGCGATCGTTCCGATCTTAGCGACGGTGTCGTCGCTCGGAAGATCGGTTGTCGCAAGTATTAGTCCGTCTATTTGGCGCGCTCGGAGGATTCTCTCTAATTGATGCTGGAGGATCGGTTTTTTCAGGACCTCCAAAAGAACTTTACCCGGTAATCGATTTGAACCTGATCGCGCTTGGACAATGGCGGCAATTCTCATTCTGTTCTTGTCCAGTCACGCAGCGAAAGCTCTTGAACGATCTTGACGAGCTGTTGCTCCATGCGGTCCAGCCTCATATAAATCCGGTATACGAGGAAGTACAGGAAGACGAGGGCCATTCCAAAAAAAGTACCCAACCCGGCCCGTTTCTCGCCGAACGAGGCAATAAAGATGTCGACAATGGCGGGAAACAGCGCAACGATGACGATGGCTGTCCAGGTCAACGTCCAAAATATAAACACTTGAAAGGATTCCGCCCTCGAGCGAACTCCCACATAGCTTTTGGAAATGGCAATGGCGGCAAGCAGCACGGCAAAAATTTTTGAAATGAGCGGAATCATGTTAGGCGCGCCTCAACATGCGCATCAAAAGACCGATAATGAGATTGATGCCATTGAGAAAATGCTGCCCTTTGCCTTTGGAATAATCGGTGTATACGGCCTTAATCGGGACGGATTTGTAGCGAAGATTTTTCCGGTAGATCTCACCGATGATCTCGGAGCAGATTTCGTATCCCGGTGAGTTCAACTCGATGGCATCGATTGCTGGTCGCGAGAATGCTTTGAACCCGGACTGTGAATCCGAAACGATTTTTCCATAAACAAGATACGTTACGGCATTCAACAGAAGGTTCGCGCTGAAACGTGACGCCGGCATTCCTGCAGGATCCAACAAACGGCTTCCAATAACAACGTCATAAGGACCATCAACCAGAGATTCAACCAAAAGCTGGATGTCCGCAGGATCGTGCTGGCCGTCGGCGTCGATCGTTACAATGACGCCGGCGTCCAGGGCTTTGGCCGCTTTCATTCCAGTCACGGTAGCAGCGCCGGCTCCGAGATTGGTGAGATGGCGAATGACCTGAGCTCCGTGGCGGCGCGCGATTTCAGCAGTGTGATCGGCGGAACCGTCATCCACAACAACTACACTCACATCCATCGGACCGATAGAAGCAGGAATGCCGGCCAAAACCTTCGCGATTGCTTTCGCCTCGTTGAAAGCAGGCAGCACTACTGCCACGGTTTTGTTTATTGGCATGGAATTTGATCTTACCATCTCATGGGCCGCTGTGTTTGTTAAGAATTTCCCGATCCGTTCAGCCGGACCGCTCTGCCGGTCTGGGATGATTCTTTAGCCGCAAGTATCGCTTGAAGCACCGCGTAACCATGCTTGAAGTCGGTGATCGGTTTGGCCGAGCCCTCAATGCAGTCCAGGAAGTGTCGCATTTCCTCGACGTACATTGTGTTCAGGTCATAGTCCGCCGGTTCTTCCCATTCCACCCAGTTGTTGTCGGCCGCCGTGAATAGTGAAACCGCATGATCCCGAACACTCCAAAGCAATGTGCCCGCTTCGCCAAAGAACTCAAAATTGCGCTGGTATATGCGCTGTGTGTAATCGAGGTGCATGTCGGCAACAGCCCCGTTTGCGAATCGCATGATCACGGAAGCAGTATCTTCAGTATCGATTTCAAGGCTGCTCACGTGTCCAGAAAAGCAGCTAATATCTTGAATTGGTCCCAGGAACCACATCATGTAATCGAATTCATGCGAATCAAGCAGTATCCCTCCGCCCAGAGCCGCCCTGGAAGAATATGCCTGGCGATAATCCTGCCATGGGCGCCAATTGGGCAGATATGAGCCGAACTGGCATCGCGCCGACGTGATCTTGCCAATAACCTTTTTCTCGAGAACTTCCTTCATCCTTCGAAAGCTTGGATGAAATTTCCAGTTCGATCCAACGAAACCAACGAGGCGCTTCGCCTCTACAACATGAATTAGATCGTTAAGTCCATCCAGACTTGTAGCGAGAGGCTTTTCGACAAACACATGGCGGCCCGCAGCGGCCGCACTCTTCGCTTGTGAAAAATGGGAACTGCTGGGGCTTGAAATGATGACGGCATCGCATTCTTCTAACGCCCTTTCAGTCAAGGTATCCTTCGTCGCAATACCAAATTCTTTCTCAACGAGTGCGCGGCTCTCCGGGCTTGGGTCTACGGCGACATATGGCGGTGATCCGAGGTGTGTGAGATTTCGAATGTGACGGCGGCCCACAGAACCGCAACCCAAGACAGCGAGCTGCGGATTAGTCGGCTCGGACGACAAGACTGCCCTCCATGGCTGCATCCAATACGGTCCGCATTGTAGCGATAACTCTATCCACGTCGGCTGTTGTCATCTTCGGAAACAAAGGTAGAGACAAGGCGGCATCATAATAATCCTCTGCGAGAGGATAATCGCCGCGCTTGAAACCAAATCTCTTCCGATAGTAGGGCTGCAAGTGTATGGGAATGTAGTGGACATTCACGCCAATTCCCAAGTCCCGCAGACGATCAAAAATCGCTCGGCGGGTGGAACGGAGTGAAGTCAGATTCAGCCGAACGGGAAACAGGTGATTCGAAGACAGCCGATCAGAAGGCAGCGTCTGAAGCGTTATGTCGTCCCGATTTTTGAAAGCTTCGCAATATCGCTGCGCAATTTCTCTGCGTTGTTGGAGGAATTCAGCGATCCTCTTCATTTGTGAAAGCCCGAGGGCACACTGTAAGTCGGTCACTCGATAGTTGTAACCGAGCTCCTGCATTTCGTAATACCAGCCGCCTTCGTAGTGTTCACATCGAAGTGGTTCGCGAGTGATTCCGTGTGTTTTGAATTGCTTCAACCGCTCAAAGAACATTCGATTGTCGGTAAGTATCATGCCGCCTTCCCCGGTTGTGATGTGCTTGACCGGATGAAAGCTCAGAATAGTCATGTCTGAAATGCCGCCAATCTTCCGCCCATGATACGTGGCGCCTAGTGCGTGCGCCGCGTCTTCAATGACGAGGAGGCCATTCTTTCTGGCTATGTCGTTAATCGCGTCCAAATCCGCAGGTAGACCGCCAAAATCGACTGGTATGATGGCCCTGGTCCTGCTCGTGAGGCGCTTGGAAACCTCATTCGGATCAATGGTGAGTGTGCCGGGCAGAATGTCTGCAAAGATCGGGGTTCCGCCTTGGTAGAGAACACAGTTCGCCGTCGCGGAGAAACTAAGCGGTGTCGTAATGACTTCGTCCCCTGAGCCAACACTCGCAGCAAAACATGCCGCGTGCAACGCCGCAGTGCCGCTTGAAACCGCAACTGCGTATCGAGCCCCGCAGAAAGCGGCGACCTGTTTCTCGAACTCTTCAATGAGCGGTCCCTGCGTGATCAGACGCGATCTCAGAACCTCAACCACGGCGAGGATGTCTTCTTCGGAAATCCACTGGCGGCTATAAGGAATGAAATCGCCTGACGACTCCGTCATAACTTTTCCAGCATTTCCTTCAGTTCCAGTCGAGTCAGCGTTCGATCATTCTTATCGCTCGAATACTCAAAATTGTCCGAAACACGGTTTCCGTTTCGCCAGATGTTTTCTTTCACCCACCAATGAAACTCGGGTTGGATCAGAAAATAATTCTCGAAGGCAACAGTATTGCGCGCCTCATGGGACGAGATGAGGACTTCGTGCAGTTTTTCTCCAGGCCGGATGCCGATTGTCTCGATCTTGCACTGGGGTCCAATAACGCTCGCAAGATCGAGGATGGACATAGTTGGAATTTTGGGGACAAAAATCTCACCTCCAACCATGGTCTCGAGACACTGGGTGACAAAGCCTGTTGCCTGGTCGAGAGTAATCCAGAACCGGGTCATTCGCTTATCGGTTACAGGAAGAACGCCGGTCTTGCTCTTTTCCTTGAAGAAAGGAATCACGCTCCCCCTGCTGGCCAAAACATTCCCGTATCGCACAATACTGAACCGCGTGCCTTTCAATCCAGCGTAGGAGTTCCCGTCGATGAAGAGTTTCTCCGCGCAGAGTTTCGTGGCGCCGTAAAGATTTACTGGATTAACCGCTTTATCGGTGCTGAGCGCGACGACTCTGCCGACGCCTCGATCCACGGCCGCATTGATGACGTTCTCGGCGCCGATAATGTTGGTCTTGACTGCTTCGAATGGGTTGTACTCCAGAGTAGGCACCTGCTTTAGAGCGGCCGCGTGAATAACGATATCCACCCCGTCGAAGGCTCTCTCTAGTCTCTCCCGATCCCGGACATCGCCAAGAAAGAATCTCAGGGTTGGATCATCGCGGAAATAATTCCTCATTTCGAATTGCTTGAGCTCGTCACGACTGAAAACGATCAGCTTCTTTGGCCGGTGATCGCGAAGGAGAATTTCTACAAACTTCCTCCCAAAAGATCCCGTGCCGCCGGTTATGAGCACATTCTTCTCAGCCCAATTCATTGGCTCCAATTCAAGAACGCCTGCCATTGATTATCGCCTCGTGGTATAAAGACTCCGCTTTCTGAGCGATAGTACTCGCGGAGAATTCGCCCGATACAAAATTTCTCACGACCTGAATATCTGGCCGAATCCTATCCTCAAAAACAACACGCCTCAATTGTTGCGCAAGGTCCGCTGCATTGCCCGCTTCGAATTGCCGTACTCCGCACTCTTCGGGTGGCATCGGAGCAAAACCGCAAACCGACGAAAGTAAGACCGGGATCCCGCACAGTAGTGCTTCAAGAGCGGTAATTGCAAAAATCTCACTCCTCGAAGGTACGGCCAGTACATCGGAGTCCACCAGAGCCTGGAGCTTCTCCTTGTGATCTAAATAGCCCGTAAAAGTAACTCGATGCTGGATGTTGTTAAAGGCCACCATTCGGCGAAGTTTATGTTCTTGTCCATCGTCCGGACCGGCAATAGCAAGATGGATATCCGAATGGTTATTCAGCAAACTTGTGAAAGCTTGAACCAATAAGTCCGCACCTTTAATCCAGTGCAGCCGCCCCAGGAAAAGGACTAGACGCTTTGTTTCAATGGACCATTGGTGTCTAAAGCCCCCTGGTGGAGGCAGCGTAGCATAATCTTCGGGAAAAACTGTATTCGGCAAAAGCCGAATTCGTGAAGCATCGACGTTGAAAGCTCGCGCCTCTTCTTTTTCGCGTGGTGATACAGCCGCTAACATGCAGGCATGCTCCAGAATCGACTTCCCATACAATCCGTCGAACAGGTGCTTTGCCAACTGCTTTCCGTGGCGAACCAGACCGCCGTGCGGTGAAAGCACGTACGGAAGGCGGAGCACGCGAGCCCCATTGTATGCCGCGACGGTCACCGTGCTTCGAAGCTCATGTATATGTAGGATGTCGCAACCAACCAGCTGACGCTGAATGTTCCGAAACAGAGCAATCGGAAGAAAGAATCGATGGCGAAAGGCAAGATAGTTGGATAGATTACGGTAATAGCAAACATCAATTCCTTCGACATTTCTGCCGATGAGGGGTCCGGACTTAAGTTCAAGTCTTGACTTCCCCGCACTATCCGTCGTCAAGACAATCACTGAATGCCCACGCCGGACCAAAGCCCGTGCCAATTCGTAGCAACTTTTTGGCTGTCCGCCATATTGCAAGGCGGGATAAAAATATGGAATGACAAACGCTATGCGCATTACGCCTGAGCGAAGTCTGTCATCCATGAGACCATAGTCTCAGCGATGCGTCTCCATTCGTAATTCGCTGTGGTCACTTCCTCCCCCTTTCGGCCCAAGTGTTCACGCTGTGCGGGAGCATCCAGGAGATCACCGATGCGGTCGACAAAACGGTCCAAAGAACAATAGAACATTCCGTGCTCTTCACCAGCAAGAAATGGTAGCGTTCCCGGAAGCTTTGTGGCCACTACCGGTTTGCGGCACGCCAGGTACTGAAACAGCTTCGTTGGCAGGATGTCTCGGGTTATTCCATTTAACTCAAAAGGATTAATGCACACATCCGAAGAGCGAATGATTTCCGGTAATGCGGAGTAGGGTTGCAACCCTCCAAAGACCACGCTTCTAGAAATCCCAGTTTCAGCAGTGATCGCCTTCAGGCGCTCTTCGTCCTCTCCGCAACCGACAATCAGCAGTTTCGCCCTGACATGCCGGGAGAGGAGCCGAGGAAAATCTCTAATGATCCGGTCAAGACCGCTGAACTTATAAATAGTACCCATGAAGAGAATGACTTCATCTTCAGGATCGATTCCCCACTGTTGAAAAAGCCTGTGGTTGCGGGGACCAGGTGAGAACATCTCCGTATCCACGCCCGACGGCAAGACTCGCACTCGCGATTCAGGCACTCCATAGGAAAGAATGTATTTCTTGAGATTCAACGTGACCGGGATGACCGCGTTCACGCGATTGTATAAGTATCGCTCCAGAACTCTGGTGGGAGGTACAAGAGCACGCATGGACACGAGCTGATGGAGCACATCAATGGACCGGAAAACAACGGGAACGTTGAAATTTCTCGCGGCCAGCAGGCTTTGAACGCCCACGGTCGGCAAACCATAGAGCAGAAGAACATCCGGAGAACGAGTCTGAAGGAAACGATAAACTTCTAAACCGGATGCGATTGCAGCTGAGATCCGAGACACTATCGGAAACCGAATCATTCCTGGGCGGCGCACGGTTACAGAGGCGCTGCTGTATGCACGATGCACCTGCTCATGAACGTCCGTTTTCAGATGCCACCTCCGCCCATTGAGTGATGTTTTCCAACTGTCGTCATAGTCGATGACGGTGACCTCGTGTCCCAGCATCGACAGGATTTCCGGCAGGATTTGAAACTCATAAATGATCTTCTTCAGGTAATTGACTTCGTGGACAACGAGTATCTTCATCGACTACCGGCTCATTGTTATCCCGGCAGCAGCCTTTGTAATGCTTTCTTTGTATACCGACTGCATCCACTCGATAGTTTTCGGAACACCTTCTTCGAGAATGATGCGGGGGTCGTGTCCGAACGCTTTTCGCGCTTTCTCGATATCTGGCTTCTTGTTCAGAACGTTGTGCTTGTCTTCGGGAAGATAGTTCACCAAGGAATCATCCAGGCCAAGATAATTCAAGATCAGGTCACTAAGCTCTTTTACACTTCGGAACTCGTGTCCGCCGATGTTGTAGACCTCACCCGGGACGAAGTTATCGGCAACGTTGGCTAATGTCGGTATGAAATCATCGATGTACATGAAGACGCGATGGTACCCGAGGTAAATGTCATACGGAATGCGGTGAAGAGCTCTATATGTGAAGAGACAGACAACGCTTCGGTAGTTGTGGTAGTACTCGCCAGGGCCATACGCATTGAAAAATCGTAAGCGAACCACGGGAATACCGAAGCGTTTCTCGAAGTTCATAATCTGGATTTCATTAACCCATTTCGTGACTGCGTAATCATTGTGCTGAATGATGGAATGATTGAGAGGAATGTCTTCCGACAAGATGTGCTGGTGTTTGTCACCATAGATTTCCGACGAAGACGCAAAAATCAGTTTGAACTTCTTGCGCCTCTGGATTTCCAGAACGTTCCGAGTGCCGATGACGTTCGTCATCCACAGCGTGTCATAGTATTCCTCCCCATTGATGCGGCCGAATTCTGCGGCCAGGTGATAAACGAAATCATAGTCTTGTTCAAACACGCGCTCCAATTGCCTGAAATTTGCCACATCCGCACGATAGTATTTCTGGTCCGCTTGATGCTGGAGGTCCACACCCCACACATCATGTCCACGCTCTTCGAGTTCGCGTGCGAGAGGCCGCCCCAGCGTGCCCATTACTCCGGTTATCAATATCTTTGACATAAGCTGGTTGCCTTACTAAATTTCCAGGAATTCCGTTGCTTATCGTCTCGTGTCCAACTGCTGAAGCATCGCAACCGCTTGCGGATTGCCCGGCGAAGCCTCTAGAACGGTCGCCAGATGTTCACGCGCGAGCGCGAGGTTACCTTCAGAAACATAAATCGTCGCAAGATTCAGATTTGCACTGACATGTTTCGCATCCTGTCGCACCACTTCAGCAAAGGCTTCGGCCGCCCTGGCATAATCTTTCCGGCGCATATAAATCAGACCCAGATTGTGATGCGCCTCAATGAAAATCGGATCGAGATGAATGGCGCGGAGATACTTCTCGATAGCGGCATCATCATTCTTTAATACCGTCAACGCATAAGCGTGGTTAAACAAAAGAAGCTTGACGTCATTTCTCAGCTTCTCGGCACGCTCAAAATATTGGTCCGCTTTGGCATAATCTCCACTGTTGAAGGCTACTTTTCCAACCGTATACAGGTCGTTAAAGTCTTCCCTTTGGTTGAGGTGATCGAGTGCCGCTGTTTCGACTTCACGGCCTTTCCCTCTGTAGAACGACGCGTTCACGTAAGAATCCAACGCCCAGGGCATGTCTCGATCGATCTCCAATCCCTTCAAGAATGCTTCGGCAGCGGGTTTCAAGATCTGCTCGTTCCTGGAATCATATTCCTCTTGCGTCATCTGCGCTCGACGACTCTGCAGATCATTCCACATGTAAAGGTAGGCCACTCCCAGGTTGTTATAGGCAAGCGCGAGACGGTCGCCATTGAAATATGGAAGGGTCTTCTTGAAAAGCTCTACGGCTTGGTCGTATCTACGCGCTTTCAGGTAGAAGTTGGCCAGGGTGTCCGCGAGATTCGCAACCTTATCGGGCATTCTGTCACGTGCCTTCTCCAAGACATCGATGGCATGTTCATAGTCGCCGCGCTTGTAGTAGGCAAACGACAATGAGTGGTAGCCTCTTTCTTTACCCGGAGACTTGGCAACGACGTCTTCCCACAGCCGCACTTCATCGCCCCACACATGGTTCCGCACGAGGGTCGCACTTATCAAGGCAATCAAGACCAGACACGAATATCCGAATGCGCTACCAGGTATTGCAAAGCGCTGTCTCAATTTTCCATACGCCATCTCAACAAGAAGCGGAAGGGACAGGCAAACACCGACCAACGGCAGGTAAAGCCGGTGCTCGAAGATAACGTCGAGGATGGGAATCACACTGGAAGTCGGAGACAGGGTTATGAAGAACCAGAGAATTGAGAAAGCGAATACCGGCGCCCTGCGGCGCAATTTCCATCCAAGAAAAAGAAGCGCCGATAAGAATACGAACGAAGCGATTACAGCCGGTTCTAACGGACTCGTCGATGGCTTGAAATCGTAGTCCAAATTCAATCCGATTGGGAAAAACAGGAGCTGAACATACCGCACCAAGACACGAATTTCCGTCAGAAAGTAATGCCACCAGGACAATTGCCCCGGTAAACTGCCACCGACGGAATGTCGCAATGCAACGGTCAGGAGGTAGTAGATCGCGCCAGCTCCCCCGATGATGAACGGGCAATAGAAACGCCATCTGGATATCAGTGGCCGGAATGTCGCCCCCGACAGGAACAAGAAGTCATAGAGGAATATAGTCGCCGGTAATGTGATCACCGTCTCTTTGGATCCAAGCCCGAAGAAATACGCCAGGCCAACGGCTAAGGTGCAAAGAAAACCAATGCGGTACACTGGCCACCAAACGAAGATCAAGAATCCGATGAGGTAGAAAAATGTGGATAACAGTTCCGAACGGCTCGATATGTAAGTGACGGATTCGGTCTGCACTGGATGAACGAGAAAAAACGCAGCGGCGAGTGCCGCATATGTCCGGGACCGCTGCGCATCACTCCCGATTCGGTGAAACACCCGTTCGGCTAGCAAGAAAACGAGCAATCCATTCAGGAAATGGATCAAAAAATTGATCAGATGAAAGCTCCAAACCTCCTGTGCCGCCCAGATATTGTTCAATGTGAAGGTGAGATAAAGAACCGAGCGCGCGGAGAGCAAGTTCCAGCTGAACTCGCCAAAACGAACGCCAGCATTCGACTGAATAGTCAGTAAGTCGTCAAACACCAACGGGACGTGGAAAGAATTCCAATATGCAGCGAGTGTGGCGGCGAACAATCCGGCAGCCAGCCACCATCGAGGCCGTACGGCGTTGGGTTTGGTTCGAGACTTTTTCTTATTCATATTCCGAGTCTCTTGCGGAACAGAAACATGAGGTTCTGGAATCCGTCGCGCCATGGTCGAAGTTTCTTCTCGCCGAGCCGTTGAGAATAGCTGATGAAAATTTCACGGAAGCCAATATCTCTATTCTTTATGGCTTCAATCTTGATTTCTTCACTGAATGCCATTCCGTCGCTCGTCAGGTTCATCTTGTTCAGCACATCCCTCCGAAAGACCCACATTCCGGATTGCGAATCATGGACCCATCGGAAGAACAATAGTGACAACACGAAAGAAAGTATCCGGTTGCCGGCCTTATGCTTGGAACTCATCGCGCTGTCGGAGAGCACCGGGAGCCGGGAAGCAGACAGGAATCCGACGCGGCAGTGTATGAAAGCCTCCAGCAAGTAGCTCAGCGCGTCCACTGGATACGAATGGTCACCGTCCAGGGTCACAATAATGTCACCCGTCGCCCGCGAAAACCCGCTCTTGTAAGCCCGGCCATAGCCGCGGTGCAGTTCCGTGATGACGTGGGCTCCCATTTCGTTGGCAATCGTTGCCGTCCGGTCGGTGGAACCATTGTCGACGACTACCACTTCGTCGACAAATGCTGGCAACTCGAGCAGGATTTTCTGGATACCTTGCTCCTCGTTGAGGCATGGTATGACGACGGTAACGCGGAAATTCTTGTACATCTTTAACGGCGAACATTTCGAAACCGGTACGTAAAGATGTCTCGTCCATAGAGCGGAGTATCCAGCTCGAGAAAGAGCCTGTCGGGAGATTCACCTCGCCTGAGCCTGAGAACCAATTCTATTTCTTGGTTCGGCGGCAGCACTGAAGGCGGCTTTAAAACGTCGAGCCTCGCATCTACTGAGATGAATAGAATTCCAGCTTGTTGGGAGGTGTTGTTGCGTACAAATACTGAAAATTCACGGCCTTCCTCGATTGGTCCATTGGGTGGGGACTGACGAAACGCAACGGGCACAAACACTTCACCTTTTACAAAAAGTGTGCGCTCTACAATTGCCGCTTGATACCGAATCTTAAGAGCGAGGGGAAGATTAAATGGACCTTCCCAGTTCTCCGTACCTACGGACAAAACCAGATGCTGAGAACGAGAAGTTATAGGGGTTGATTCCACATCGACCAGAGGATTCGGAAGCGCTAACTCGGCTGAAATCGGCAAATCGCCCGTGTACCGGATAGGAACTTCAACACGCGAATGCCGCCCCTCCACCAATGTTCCGAGATCGACCGAATTCTGCAGAATCTCGAAATTCTTGTCGATCTGTCTCTGAACTTCCTTGATATCGACCGCATCCGCGGATCCCCTCTTCGGGAAAAGATCCGGTGGATCTTCCAGGTTCAGATACCAGTTGTTTCCACGCCAAATCCAGGAGTCCGTAATCGTCCAATTCAGTCGACCGGATGCGGCCTCTTTGGAGAGGACATCCAGGCTGATCCGAACCGAGGCATGATCAGGATTGGCAGTGAGATCGACACCGACCAGTTTCGCGTTCAGGATGGGCGTCGGATTCCCGGACAAGAACAGATCCTTCTTTTCTGGAAGCACGAATTCGAGAGCCTGGAAACGTTGACCGGCAGTAACCCTGCCCCAGAACCGCTGAACTCTCTCTATCAGCTTTTCGGGGTCCCGCGGTAAGCGGAGCTCTTGTGAAGAAATGATTGCCGGGGCAAAAAATAATGCAACGATTAGGCAAAAGCCCCTTTTCATATTGCCGCCTAGCCCTAAAGAAATAGGAAGTATACCAAAGTCTGTCGGCAACGGACTTGGTGCACCGCGGTCCTGCGGATAAAAAAAGGGGGGCCTTTTCGCCCCCCAATTTTAGACATATACGCTAGTTTCCTAGGCTTTCAGTACCCACGGTGCGTGAGACCGTCGCTGGCGGCGGCAAAACAAGCACATTGGCCGCCAACGAGTACGTTCGGAAGTCTGAGATTGTTGCCGTGCCATGAGCATTGAGGAAATTCGCCTGGACAAAAACATACCCAACGAAGTTTCCTGTCTGTCCCGCTGCTGTCAGCAACTGACTCAGTAGAACTGTCCAGGTAGCGCCCGAAGCAATCGTACCATCAGACGACAAACCCGCACCCGGTCTAACCGTGGAACTGGTGGTCAAGGAGAAAGATGTTCCTGCTCCACCAGCGCTTAGGGTTGGGTAGAATGTCAGTACGACGTTACCGCTTTGGGATGTTGCGCCGCCTCCGCTTGAACCGAATGGGTCAGCTGTCGTATTGGCGACGGCCAGACCTGTATCATACGGAGGCAGCACAAGAGCATACGGCAGTAGCATTGTTGTACTGGCGGGTATGATGTTCACGACGGTAATTGGCCCAAGGTCGGCTTCGGCAAACGTCGGATAACCCTGATCCTCTCTCGGCAGGCCAAGCCTGGTCGAATCGCTGTTATCCACGCCATCGCCGATGGGAACAAGCGTAGCTGTGCAGGTAATGGTGCCCGCAGTAGTCACCGCCGCGGTAGTGCTGAGTGGTGTAAGGACCGTGTAATCCACCTCCACGGTGTCTGTCGTAGCCAGACTTGCGCCCAAGAAATTAATGGTCGCAGTATTTGCGCTCGCCGTGACAGTAGTGGTGACGGTGGGGGTGGTGCCAGCGGCGGACCAGCTCGCGACCATAGAAGACGGAACCAGGAGCTCAGTCGAGCCGGGGCGAGTTTTTATATCCAAACTCAAGGTCACCCCAGCCGGAATGCCGTTAAATGTCAACCGGATCTGCGTACTATTTTTCACCGGTCCGCCGCCAAAATTCGAGAGCTGCGAACTCGTTCGGAAGGCGCTCGCGAAACCTTCAGCCAGGATAAGCGAGCCTGTAGGATCCGGAACGGTGCGATTTGTGAAAATCGTCGCGGCTCCAAGAGTGGAGTTGCTCGACCTCGCGCCGATTGCAAAGTTTGCAATGCCTGGGCTTAGGGCATTAATAACCGTTACACTGGGGGTCGTCAAAACGTAATTGTTTGCGCTGCTGTTCAAGCTGGCGGTTGCCGTCTGAGCACCGGTCTTGCCATTGGCATCGATACGGACTCCCACCAATGTGAACGAACCCGAAAGGCTGTTGGCAGCCGTGTCGAAACCAGGCAGCATGATCTGAATCCTTGAGAGCGTCGTGTTGAGGACAGGAAACCCTAGGACGCCCCCTTGCCCTACGCCAGCAAACAGACCACTCGCACCTTCAATTCGTATCGCATCGCCGCCACTTGGAATTCCGAGGTTGGAGGGAGATGATGGACCGGCGTTGGGCGCCGATGTGATCGGTGACGGGTACGCTATATATAGCGTTGTGGTCGTGAGTGCAGAATTTGCTATAAGCGCCCCAGACACAAGAATGCCAGCACCAGAAACGCCGGGATCGGCCGTCTGAGCGTTTCTGTTCGTCTGAATTTCCCCAGCTGAGGGGGCATTGAATAGTTGGATGTTGATCTGTGCGAAGGAACTCGGCGCCACAGCAAACACCACGAGCACGGTCAACAGCCCAAACATCAATCTGGACCTAAACGTCATTTGTTCTCCTTTCGAAGTCGCAAAAGAAACTCAATACCAACCACCAACGAGTGATACTGCCTCCCGCTGGCCACACATTCAAACTTGTTCTCGAGATTTTTTTGGTCAAATTTTAGTCGAGCGTGCAACCGGAGAATTCGGTGGAGGGGCGAACCGTTAATGGGGTCCACACTATTTCTCCGTTCGGGTAACGGTTATCCGATCACCTCCTGTTCCAACGAATTTTCCGGTTAAAACTTTTGGGGCCCAGCTAGTCCTTAAGCGAGGCAACAAGGTACAGACCAGCGAATTGCGTCTTCTAAACGTATAGAAGTGTGCATAGCTCCACAGCCCGTGTCAAGATAGTTATCGTATGCATTCGCCTCATGTTTGATCCACTCCTCACACTGCCAAAGCGGGAGGCTTTGCACGCGCCCTGCCAAAAATAAACGCGTTGAATTTTAATGAATGGGATTACGAACAGGCTGCGAGTGTGATCAATTTCTGCACACGAACGAGAAGAGCCTGGTGATTACCTGAGCAATTTTTGCACTTCCTTGAGCTTGGACTTCAACTCCTCAGTTGAAACCTCCGCTTCATCGCGCGTGCGCAAAACGTGTGGCGTTATCAAGACGATCAGCTCAGTCCGCGAGTTCGCATTTCGCGTATTTCCGAAAAGCATACCCGCAACAGGAATCCGGCCCAACAATGGCAAACGGCTCCGAGCAAGCTCCACGTTTTCGCGCATGAAACCACCAATCGCAATGGTCTGGTTATCCTGTACCACAATCGTGGAACTGACGGACGATTTCGCGATCACCGGCGCGACTACGGCGGATGTCGTGTTAGAGCCGGCCTGGCTTACTTCTTGAGAAACTTCTAGAGTGAGAGAGCCGCTATCGTTGATCTGAGGCTTCACGCGCATGAGGACGCCTGTGGGCCGGAACTGGATAGTCTGAGCGAAAAGATTAGTGCCTCCCGACTGCACTGGAGTTATGGAAGACGTCGTCGGTATCGGCACTTCAGCGCCGACCTGGAAGTCGGCCGCGGTATTGTCCTTCACGAGAACGGATGGAGCCGACAGCGTCCGAACGCGTGAGCGATTTTCCGAGGCATTCAAAAATGCCACGAGCTCCCGAGTACGTCCCACGAACGCAAATGTTTGCGCACTGAGTGAGGGCGGACCATTCGCACCCGCAAAAGACGCAGTCGTTTGCGGATTGGCCCCTATTGTCCCACGGCTTTGCAAAAACGCCGAAATTCCGAGTGACAGCGAATGATCCAGGGTCACCTCGAAGATCTGTGCATCGATCAAAACCTGCCGCGGCAGAATGTCGAGCTGCTGCAAGGTGCGCTCGATTTCGTTCCACTCTTGCGGTGTGGACTGAATGATAAGCGAGTTGGTGATCTCGTCGGCAATGATCCTGACGTTGCTTTGACCCGCAGGAGTGGACGGAGTCGTCGGCCCAGGCTGAGCAGGAGCACCAGGCGCAAACGGTGAAGGGGGCGGCTGCTGAGCGGGCAGGGTCGTAGGCGGAGCTTGCGGACGCGGTACCTGTGAGCTATACAAGTTCGCCAGCACTCCCTGGATGTCGATGGCCTTTGTGTTTTTTACCTTATAAACGTAATTCCTCAGGCCCGCGTTCGCCAGAGGCTGGTCGAGCCGGTCAATCCACCTTTCCACTTCTGCAAAAATGGTTTGATTCCCAGTAATGACCAGAATCGAGTTCATCCTCTCCAAAGGCACGAAGCGGATCGCGCCACCGCCGCTTTCCGAAAAACCATAACCTGCGAAAATCGTCTTCAGGTCGTTGATCAAATCTCGAACGAGATTGTTCTTTACAGGCAGCAGCCGCACGCGATCACCCTCAAATACTTTGCTGTCGAACACATCGATAATCTCGAGCAGCTTCCGCAGATTGCTGCGTCTCTCGCTGAGCAGCACGATGTTGCCGGCATCATGCACAACGATGTTGGCGCCCTCACTTAAGTAAGGCGTAAGCAAGCGTTGCATTTCGGATGCTGCAACGAATTTCATACGGATGATCTGCAGCACGATCTGATCATCCGGCGCCGCCTGGCTCACCTGTTCCTGTACCGCCAGAGGCTGTCGAATGGCTGTATTGGCTGGAACGATCTGATAAAAATTTCCCACCTTCACCATCGTCGCGCCATTGATCTTCAGGATGGTCTCAAGAATCGGAAGGAGATCGGATCTCCGGAGATTGCCGGAAGTGTTGATGTTGACGGTTCCCTTCACGGCCGGATCGATAATGTAATTGAGCCCCAAGGTATCGCCGATAATGCGAATGATCTGATAGATGTCGGTATTGTCCAGATGCAACGAAATCGGCGCGGCTTCATCGGCCTGTTGCGGCTGTGCCGGCGCTTGAGGCGCGGGTTGTGCGGCAGCAGGTACGGAAGCCGGTGCCGGAGGCAGTAACGGTGCCGCCTGCGGCTGTTGTGGCGCGGGCTGCTGCGCAGGCGGCTCGGGTGTGCCGGGGGCGGGAGCATCCACTTCCTTCGGACCGAATGGAGTTTGGATAATGATTTTTTGCCTTTGCTGCTGCTCCTGAGCGGCGGAAGGAACCCCGGTTACCAGCAAAACGGTGCTGATGATCCCGATACATAGACGCACTGCTATTATTCTCATTGCGGTTCTTCTATTTCTCGAGGGCCGAACGGTGTTATTTGAATCACCCGGCGCCGGGGCTGGCCCTGCCCCGTAGCGGGCTGTGAGGTTGGAGCCGCCGCCGCACCCGGCGTGACTGCCGTGGCTGGCGCAGGCTGGGCAACGGAAGTAACAGGAGCGGGAGCGCTCGCAAGAGTGCGCGTGTGATCGCGCTCGACTTGTGCTAAAGGATCATTCATGATTACGGACTCTCGTACTGAGTTTGCTTCGATCACGATCGATTTATCTGAAATCTCGACCACGGTCCAACCGTCAATCACCTCACCCGTTTTCATCGATTGATAATTCCGGTTCCCAGGTTTACCGGGCCCTACCATCGCCAATCGATCCTTTCCCAAAGAAATCGTTCCGAACAGAATCGGCTTCGGGCCCGTTGGTACTGGCGGTGGCGCCTTGGGTTCCAGTATGGCAATGTCGGTGCGATCAAAGCTGAACGGGTTGCGGGATGGAATTTCCGTCCAATCGGCCCGGGTCGCCGAAGTTGGCGCGGCGGTTGACGCAACCGTGGGCAGCGTCTCACGCTGCGGTGGGATCGCGCCAGGCTGGTGCGTCGCCTCGAACAGGATCCAGTCGTTGTGAAACCGGACACCCGTCGCAACAACCACTGCGATAAGGGTCAAATTGAGCATTAGAAGTCGTCGCACAACTTTACCCGCTCTTTCTGGGCGGCATCGGAAGCACCGCTGAAACCGTCAGATTTGCGCGGAGCACTTTCTTGAAATCGCCTTTCTTTGGCGCCTCATGAATGACCTGGGCCGGGGCGATCTGCGCGTCGCGAACCGTTATGAATTTCGGAGCATTGCGAATCTCTTCCAGAAACTGGGATACTTGACCCGGTGTTGCTTCAAATGCCAACGTCATCGTGATCTCATTGAAGAATTCGTCTTTCTTGCGGGCAGGGGAAATGTTTCGCTGATTGAGCTCAAGCCCAACCTTCTTAGCAGCTTCTTCTACAATGGTCTGCAACTCGACAGCTGCGAGCGTGGGATTGTCGCCTCGAATCAGACGAGCCTGTGCGTCGCTCACGTCTTTGCGGGCCTTTTCCAGCAGCTTCGCGTAATGTCCCTTTCGGACCAGGGCCCTTCGATATCTGCTCAGCTGCTCTTCCTTAACGCCAACATCGGAAGAAGCATCTTTCAACGCGTCATATGCCGGCAAAATGCCAAAGGAGAAAACGGCATAAACCAGAGCGGCTGCCACGAGTAGCAAAACAGATCGGCGATCCCGCTCTCGAATCTCGAGCTTCATTGGCGAACTCCGACGATCATTTTCATTGTGAAACGGTCTTTCCCAGTAGCATCGCGCGTCACGGAATTGGTGAACTCCACTCCTTTGAACATGGAACTCGTTTCAAGCAGGTTCTGAATCTCCGAGGCGCTCTTTGCGAATCCGGAGATGGTGATCGTCCCGTCCTGATATGCGTAGCTGGCAAGAAATGCCGAAGGCGGTAAAACCCGTGCCAGTTCACGCAGAGCTTCCAGGTTGTAGTCGTGATTCTGTAAATGCGTCGTTAAGGCTCGAGACTTTCCCGAGAGCTGATTCAGCTCGGCTTCCTGGCTTGCCACTTCTTTCACCTGCGGAGCAACTTTCTTGATTTCAGCATCCAGCCGGGAGGCATAGACCGTGTTTTGATAGGGCGCCCGAACCAGCAAGGCCACGCCGATACAGACTGCGAGAATCCCCAGTACATAGGTCGGTATGAGCCGCAACTGGCTTTCACGATACCGTAACCCAAGGGGCACAAGGTTTGATTTGAACGTGCTTTCCTTCAGTGGCAGTAATGCCGTCGCGATTGCCCCAAAGTCGCGTGTGAATTCCTGTTTGGCGCTTTCGATTGGTAGACGGGGATTATCTACTAGAATGGATGCATCGGGCTTTTCGCCACACACGAGCAAACGAGAGCCCTCTGCCGAAGCAAGCTTGGCTACTGGCAACAAACGATCTATGACCGGCTTCGGTAACGTATCTTCTGTTGCCGGAGCGGTCAGCGCAGCAATGCGACTCCCATTAACGACAATTCCTTCGGTGTATGACTGCTCCTGGTGCAGGACTATAGTAGGGATGGCGTCCTTCCAGAGCACGTTCGTTCCATGCCCGAATGCCAGCGACGACAACGTTGCCCCACTCAACGGAAAGCCAACAGATTTGAAGAAAGCAATCCATGGATCGAGAATGGTCCGCGGAACGATCGCAATCGTAATTGTGATCAGCTTTCGGCTTTTCTTCTGCGGCTCTTGCCCAAAGTCCCAGTAGATCTCCTGAAG
>WNGD01001403.1_pt1 | contig 26286 bp, 29 predicted proteins | sample 5400671 | NCBI WGS metagenome assembly WNGD01 (sample SAMN13153369, study PRJNA577476) | soil metagenome | isolation source: 40 cm soil or saprolite under grassland replicate 2 | place: USA:California | collected 2016-06-15
GAGATAGATCGAGCTTTTCGATTTGGGAGAGTTTTGGTCCTACATCTTCGGGCTTCCGGCCGGAAGCGATCAAACCAGCAACATAAGCGAACACGTCTCTCCCATGGAACGTGGATGACACGGACTTCCTTTGGAACTCTTTTTCTCGGATCTCATAAATCGACTTCAGACCTAGCTTTTCGCTTGCTTGGGCCAATAGTCCGTTGTCGGGTCCGACAAAGATCGCGTTGTTGCATTCGATAACAATCGCCTTTCTAGCGCTTCCAACTCCGGGATCGACGACTGCTACATGTATCGTGTCTATTGGAAAGTAGGGAGCAGTGGTTTCAAGAATGAAAGAGCCCATCGAAATATTGTGTCGTTCGACATCATGGGATACGTCGATGATAACGGCACTAGGACATTTGTCGAGAATGATTCCTTTCATCTGTGCAGCGTAGCCCTCTCCTAGCCCGAAGTCAGAAAGTAGAGTGACGACTCGCATCAGAGAGCTGAGACCAGAGGTGTGAGACTTAAACGCGTCACCTGGTTCGCGTATCCACAGTTACAGAGATGTGATGGTCTAGGATAATCGTTCCGACGTCTCATGACCATATCTCTGAATGATTGGGCATTCGTCATCGGAGAAATCTGCATTGTGCTTGGAGGCTTCACGCTCTACATGAGACACAGGGTCGCGAAACGGAAGAAGAGACACCAAGAGTTCCTAGTAAGGGCAGAAGCCTGATTTGAACTCACGCCGCCGAAATCTCGGGCAACACCCAGGCCTCTCCCCACTCCTTCAGAGATTGCATTATCGGTCTTACCTGCTCTCCCTTGTCTGTCAGCGCGTACCGGACAGTGAAGGGCTGCGCGCCGAGAACCTCCCTTCTAACGAGCAGTTCCTTCGTTAGATATTTCAGGACTCGAGAGAGCGTCTTGGGGTCAATATCACAGCCAATTTTGAGCAGTTCGTTGAACCTCATAGGATGTTCCAAGAGGTACCTGATTACTATCAACCGCCACTGGTTTCCTATCCTTCGGGCTGACTCGACCGCGGCACAAATCGTGTAACCGTTCGTAGTGGTCTTCGCGTAATCAGCCCACTGTGCGTTTTCTTCGTTTAGCTTGCATTATGCCCTCTGGTGACCTAGGAGCCAACAACCTATATTAGCTATCATTTTGCCACCTGCCGATCGTTTCGTCCATGCCCATGATCGATGTCTACGCACCAGCAGACCTCTTTCCAACAGGAACTGATGCTCAGCTTGGCCACGAGCTAACAATGGCCGTTCTCCGCGCCGAAGGCGTGAAAACCCCTGGTCCCTTCCACCTGAACAACACCGCCGCATACATCCACCGAATGGACCCGAAGACGGTTCACACCGCCGCCACCCCCTCTGCTCGTACCGTACGCGTCCAAGTCATCACACCCCCAGCGGCGTTGACCCGCGAAGGCCAGAAACAACTGGTCAAGGAGATCACTGAGATCGTCACCAAGATCTCGGGTGACCCAAGCCAAGCTAGTCGGACTTGGGTGCTACTCACTGAGGCCGCTGAAGGTGGTTGGGGGCTTTCGGGCACAGCATTCGGCCGCGAAGAGTTCGCAGCTCTCGCCGCCAAAGCCGCCGCGGCGCGCCAGAAGTAAGAGAATGCTCAGCCCACAACTCGCTAGTTGAAAGAGAGAACTAGAGTTGGGTAATATTTTGGTAATAATTACACTGTGAGATCGCAGGCAGCTGTCGAATCCCACAAAGGAGGTGAACCGGAATGGGGAAGAACCCCAACTATCCCAGTACAACTGGCAAGCGCTCAGGAAAAGGTCGGGGGAATAATCCGAAGTAAAACCTGATTGGGTGAGAGAAACCTCACCCACCTCCTCCCTTTTGGAATCGGTATTTCTCGATCGCTGACAGCGAGAAGAAATGGCGAGATGTCCTAGAAGTTAACAGAGCCTAAAAGACTAAGACTTAAAAGAATCACGGCTTCGCTTCGCGAATTATTACCAGCAGGGTTACTTTGTGAGTGAGACTCAGAAACTTCTGATGTTGCCCGGTCCCACCAACGTTCCGCCTCGAGTGATGAGGGCAATGTTGAAGCCCCTTATCGGACATAGGGGTCCAGAATTCAAGGAACTTTTCAACAAACTTCTCGGCAAGACCAGGAAAGTCTTCGAGACCAAAGGGGACATATTCATTCTCACGTCCTCAGGTACCGGAGCCACCGAGGCTGCTCTACAGAACATAACCGATGATGGAGACAAGATTATCGTTAACGTGAACGGGTTCTTCAGCGAACGCCTAGGCGAGGCTATCAAGGCCTACGGGGGAAAGCCTTTGGTCTTGAGCTCCGAATGGAGTAAGGCCCCTCGGGTTGAAGATTTCGAGAAAATTGTCAAAGCAAACCCTGACGCCAAGGCGCTGGCAGTTGTTTACAACGAGACATCTACTGGTGTTACTGTCAGGGCTCTTGAGGAGCTTGGAGAGCTTTGCTCGGACCATGACATGCTCTTGATAGTGGATGCAATCTCGATTCTTGGCGGAGATAAGCTGCCTGTTGACGATTGGAACGTCGACATCTGTGTGACCGCTAGTCAGAAGTGTTTGATGACTCCGCCGGGGTTGGCCTTTATCTCAGTCAGCGATAAGGCCTGGACGAAGATCAAGTCGAAGAAAGTCAGTCGGTCTTACTACCTTGATCTTGTGATGTACAAGAAATACATCGAGGACGGCTACACGCCGTTTACTCCCGCTGTCAGTCTACTTTACGCGTTGAATGAGGCTTGTGATATGATTCTCGAAGAGGGATTGCAACCTCGTTATGAGAGGCATAAGATATGTGCGGAGGCGGTCTACAATGGAATGGAAGCTATGGGTCTCGGGTTGTATGCGGAGAAGGAATCTCGATCGCACACGGTTGCGGCTGTTAACAGTCCTATGGGGATGGATGAGGGAAAAGTGAGGGAACTCATAAGAACGAAGTATGGAATAGACTTCGGGGGAAGCCTCGGGAAAGCGAAGGGAAAAATGTTCAGAGTTGGAATAATGGGTAACGTCGGATCCTCGGACATCATGACGACAGTCGGCGCCATTGGATCCGCGACATCCGAACTGGGTTTCAAGGCGAAGATTGACGAAGGGTTAGAAGCGGCGAGAGAAACCCTATCAAGACTTCCCGGAAGAGTGAACTGAGAATCATGGCAGTTAAACCAGGCGACTTCCTCCTAGTCAACTACACCCTAAAAGTAAAAGAGAGCGGGGAAACAGTCGACACCACTTTCGACTCGGTGGCGAAGGATGCTCATATTCACCGAGAAGATTCTACCTTCGGTCCGAAATTCATCATTCTCGGCGAGGGATGGTTGCCGAAAGGACTCGAAGAGTCTCTCGTCGGTTTAGATCCGGGGACGAACAAGACGGTTGAGCTAACCCCCGAGAAGGGTTTCGGGGCCCGCGACCCGCAGAAAATGCGGCTTGTCCCGCTACGACGATTCCGCGACAAGGAATATCCAACTCCCGGTCAACAAGTGGAGTTCGATGGAAGACCCGCGGTTGTCCGTGCCGTAGGAGCGGGTAGAGTCCAAGTAGACTATAACCACCCACTTGCCGGTCGAACCCTGGTATACGACGTATCTATTGACAAGGTGTTAGACAATGAAAACGAGAAGATACTCAACCTAATCGCCCTGCGAATTCCTGAGGTACCGAAGGAAAAATTCGCCCTAAAAAAGCATCAGAGCGACCTCACAATCGACGTGCCCGAGGAGGCCTTCTATCTAAGTGGACTACAAGTAGCGAAGAAAGCCGTCACATCGGACCTGCAAAAATTCTTCCCCGACATAGGTACCGTCGCCTTCCAAGAAGTCTTCAAGAGATCCGAACCAAAACCAGAATTGCCCGCTAGCACCGCGAAAGTGACAGAGGTTTCTCCAGAGAAGGAAGAGGACGAAGAAGCGGCGCCTGCCACAACTCCTAAGAAACCGAAATCTCCCGCAAAGAAGAAAGAAGCAGCGCCAAGAAAGGCTTCAACGAGTACTTCTCGCAAGCGTGCGAAGATGGGATCCGAAAACCAACGATAGTGAACTTCAGTCTAGAGAGTCACACCCATCGGTTTCGAAGCCTGGTTCTTGGTTAATCAAAACCACCAACAACCGTGCCAAACCAAACGCTGATCTGATTTCCCTGATAGAAATTTCCTCTTTGCCCTCTTCCCGCGAGGTCTTCTCTTCTCTTCTCTTGTGCTTGATGACCTCGACGTTTTTCGTGCAATTCACGAATTCTGCTTCTCCCGACCTGAATCCTGCTTGGGCTGGAGTAAATTGTCAATGGTTCTGTCTAGAGTCGATTCTTCGCAAGCTAAATCTGACCGTCTGATGTCAACGTGTCTGTGGCCTGTCTGGGTTGGTGGAAGGATTCTTCGTGATGACCGACAAAATAGTTGATCAGCGTTCGCAAGAATGAATCAAGTGATTGATAGTTTACGACGAAAATATTCAGATGACTCAACCGGTGTAAACCTGTCGGCTCTGGAAGATCGAAGTCTATCTGCAGGTACCGGTTCAGTGGAAAACTGTAGATTAGATATGGTACAACACGAGACTTGGCGTTCGCTGCCCCTCCTATCCCGGAACCTGTGGCGTCAAACTCTACAAGGTGAAGGTTCGCCGCCGTCACAACTAGAGGTATGTGAATGGAATTGGCAGCCAAGACAGAGTAGAGGGCATCCTCCCTCACAAGGTCCTCGTCAGAACGACGGTTCTCGGCAATTACTGACTTTACAGAGAACGCGGCCTCCCTGCGCGCATCGTACACCGCGTCCCTTCCCTGCCGTCCAAACTCAATCGTGGTAGGATCGGTCGAGTCATCCCTCAACTCCCGTCCTATCGTACAGACGGGAACATCTGGACCGGGCCACTTCGAAAGCTGAATCTCGCCGAAATCAGAAACAACAAACGGCTCCGATTCTAACCGGCTCACTTGATTAAACCGAACAATGCTCTTGCCCATCTCAGGGAGAAAGAACCAGTCTTCCGAGGATCTTCGCTTGGACTGGGTATGAAGAACCAGCTCATAATCAGTTTCTCGATGGTGACGTCGAGCCAATACATCCACCGAGCTCTCGTAAACGTAGGTCTGCGGCCCCAATGTGTAGCCTAGTGTGATAGGATACTCTTCCTCGACATGGAACCCTGCATGCTTGATCACAGTTGCAGAGTATCTCCGCAGGAAATATCCGTAGGCGCCCACCCTACTAACTAGGTTTTTTTCATCCCGAGAAACGTTGGAAGCATTTGCGACATTGATTGTTTCGGCGCTGGAACTTGGGCTCAAGTCAAGACGACTGATGAATATTGGTCAACTTAGAGGTTACGGCTCGTATCGACTCTACTTTCACAAGTGGACCTACGTGCCTTTCGAAGCTTCGGAAAGAACGCGATGGGCACTTCTTACCTTCGAATGATCAGGAAAAATACGCCTTCTCGATCCACTCACGGCTTTGCTTGTCTGAGAGGATGGTAGACGAGTTTCACTACTCCGGATTTGAACTGCCTTACGTCTATCAGGCTCAGCGGGTACCTTTCGTTCAGGTCCTTGAACTCGGGTCTCCCCTTCCCCAAGACGACCGGGTAGACAATCAGCTGGTACTCGTCTATGAGGCCAGCTTTCATCAACGCGGACACGAGTGTAGCGCTCCCATAGATCACCATGTCCTTCCCGGTTTCCTGTTTCATTTTGCTGACCGCAACGGCAGCCTCCTCCTTGACCAGCCTCGCTGTTCCCCAGTCGCCCCAGGCGACTTGTTTCAGAGACCTCGAGAACACGAACTTGGGCAGGTTGTTGATTCTTTCAGTGATGACCGGGTCGTCATTCTTGGCCGTGGGCCAGTAGCTGGAGAATTCTTCGTAGGTCAGGCGTCCCAGCAGAATGGCGTCGACACTGCTTATGACGTTGCGTGCGTATTCCCCGAACTCTGTTCCTTTTACGAACCCGGCGTACACGAACCAGTCCAGTTCCCCGTTCGGCCCGGACACGAAACCGTCCAGAGACATGACGTTGGAGACAATTACCCTTCGCATGGTCAGGCTGTCCCATGCAGGACAAAATCAGCTTTTCGGCGAAATCTTGATAGGGTTACGCCCCTCGCCCGCGTGCGATGAAACCGGCAGGATTGGACTGGCTCCTTGAGCGAGAGGATCCTCCTATTCGACTATTTGCTCTTCAAGATATCCTTGGACGGAATCCGAACAGCAAGGAAGTGCTCGAGACAAGAGAACAGATCAGAAAATATTCTCCAGTACGAAAGGTACTGGCGGCTCGGACAGAGGACGGATACTGGCCACCGAAGGAGACGTGCTATTCTCCCAAGTGGACATCGACGGTCTGGCCGTTGATGCTTCTCGGCGAGATGGGGTTCATCCCGGACGACGGCGTTAAGCGCGCCTGTGAGACATTTCTAGACCTCCACCAGCTGGAAAACGGGGCCTTCACATGTCCTAGCCCTCTGGACGTGAAGCGCTGGGTTGGCCGCCACCCTGGGAAAAAGGGGAAACGCTGGGAGGAGCCTTGCCTCACTGGGAACATGATCCGGACCCTGCTCGTGTTCGGGTATGGAGAGGACAAGAGGGTAAAGAAGGCGATCGATTGGATGCCCGAGCACCAGCTTGACGACGGTGGCTGGAACTGCAACTATCCCGAGAAGAAAGTGAAGCACAGCAGCTTCATGTCAACAATCGAACCACTCTGGGCCTACGCGGAGATTCCACGTACAAAGTGGACGCGTAAGATGAAACGGTCCGCCGAGCGGGGAGCAGAGTTCTTGCTGATGCACCGAGTCTACAAGAGTGACCATCATCATTGGAAGCACAGCTTGCCATTCGCTACGACGTTCCACTTTCCAATGTACTACTATTACGATGCCCTACACGGTCTGAGAGTCCTCGCAAAATTGGGATACGGAGACGATGAGCGTGTTAGGGACGCGGTCCACCTGATCCTATCCAAGCGTTCTCCAGACGGGAAGTGGTTGTTGGAGGGAGACTGGTCTCGCGAGCCGGAGGCGCAGGAGAACAAGAGGAAGGCGCTGGTGGATGTTGAAGAGCTCTGGAAGCCAAGCAAGTGGATCACCCTGAACTGTTTCAGAGCCCTCTCCGCAACCGGAGACCTATCTATTTCGAGAAGGTAGTCAGTCCAACCCGACCGCTCGAGTGCGATATTCTACTGGGCAGCTCCGTGACCCGACGACTAATTCGCGTTACTTTGTTTGATTCACACGAGCATCGTCGTATTGATACAGAATGACGGGAGGTCAAACGCTAAGCGACAGTGCGCACCTGCTCGGTGATACAAGTCTTTTCTGATTACGACTGAGAGCACCGCGAATTGAGATTTGACGGACGACAAGCTGCCCACAAAAAAAATTTGCTTTGATCGCGTCGTTTCCTAGTCTACTTCGGGTTCCCTGCCCTAAGCCAGTCGGCATAGTGTTGAATGGCCGACTGAGTGTCGAACTTGGGTGAGAATCCAGTGTCCGCCTCTAACCGTTTGGTCTCCGCGATAGGTAGCGGTGGGAATGGGAAGTGTCCTGGGGGAAGGTCTACTTTGAAGTTCGGGACCACTCTCTTGACCGCTTCCACCAGTTCGATATTCGAAGTGAACTTCCCTGAGGCTATGTTGTAGACTTCGTACTGGAGTTTCTCTGCGGTCTGGAGCAGTGCAATGGCGCGGGCCATGTCCTTGATGTAGAGCGAATCGCCTTCATCATCTGCGTGACCGAAAAATACGTCCTTGAGGTTCGGGGGTTTTCCGCTCACTGCAGCGTGAACTAGCCGTGGGGCGAGGCCGAGCTGTCCACCGTCAAATGGGCCGAACATTCCCATTAGTCGTACGCAGATGGTGTTGATGCCGGTCTTCTTTGCGAACTGGTCCGCGGCCACCTCGACGATCTTCTGGTATGCTAGAATTGGGAACATGCTTGGGAGGGAGATTGGAGCGTCCTCGTTTGCTGTTCCCTGGAGTCCGAGGTACATTCCACCCGTGCTGGAAAATGTCACACGCTTGACCTTCCACTCCTGAGCCACCTGGAAGGTGGCGTTGAGCATGTCGAAATATCCCCGGAGACCGCGTAACGGGCCTTCTCCTGAGGCGAAACCTCCTGCGACGTTGACGATGCCATCGATCTTGTGTTTCTCGCCGATCCTTCGTAAATCTGCAATAGAGGTTGAGTCGGCGGGTTCAACGAACGCGTGGCGATGATCAATGTGCTTCTTCAGAAACCCTGGGACCTCTGAGTTCTCGTGCCTGGTAACCACGCAGTCCTGGCCCTGATCAACCAAGGCTTCTGTGGTGTTCGACCCTATGAAGCCGTTCAGGCCGCCAACGACAAGAATCATCGCTATGCCATCCTCCTAGAGGAAGGATACGAAGCAGACCGGGAGGGCTTGTCGTTATTATCCATGGTGATGACTATTTTTCCTCGGGTACGTCCTTCTTCAAAGTACCGGACCGCCTCAGCAGTCTCGCCTAACGAGTAGCGCCGATCGATTACCGGCACCATCTTTCCTGCTTCCATAAGCTCCTTCAATGTTACGAGGTCTTCCTGGTTTGATTTTGCTACGAAGAAGGTGAATTTCTTGTCTCCTCTTGACAATCGTGCTCGAATAATGAAGGGGAGTAGGCGCCTGATGATCTTATCCTTCATTCCGACAAGGACGAAGACGCTGGTGGGATTCATTATTCGTTTGTAGTCAGAGATTGAATGACTCGCGCCAATGTCAACGATCAAGTCGTACCTTTGCCCGTTCTTGGTGTAATCTTCCTTGGTATAGTCAATGACATGGTCTGCGCCGAGAGAACGGACCATGCCCAGATTTCCCGTATTGGTGACGGCGGTGACTTCGGCTCCGAAAGACTTGGCGATCTGTACCGCGAATGTCCCTACTCCACCACCCGCGCCGTTAACCAGGACCTTCTGTCCGGGCTTGATGTGTCCATGGTTTCGGAGAGCCTGTAATGCTGTGAATCCAGCGATAGGGACCGCGGCGGATTCCTCAAAAGAGCGATTTTCGGGCTTCAGAGCTATTCTGTTTTCTTTGGCAGTCCCGTACTCCGCATAACCAGCCATGCACACGCCATATACCTCATCTCCTGGCTTGAACTGAGTCACATTACTGCTAACAGCTTCCACCCTTCCAGCGATATCGGTCCCAACTCCTGGCTCCTTTGGCCGGCGTACTCCAGTGTTCAACCGGAATAGGGGTAGGACAAGTCGTAGGATGAAGGGTGGTCCTCTTATGTCATGCTTGTCAGCTGCATTAACCGAGGACGCATAGATCTTTACCAGTACTCCGCGAACATCGTCTGGAACAGGTTTCTCCAACTCCTTAACCTGGAGAACATCGGGTGATCCGAAACCGTCGCGGACAATCGCTTTCATTCGTCCACTCTCAATTTCCTTTGATTCAGTGACCCTTGCAGGTTCCTCAATCATATTTGGCGAGAACCTCCTCTGTGGTGTTGAGCATCTCGCCAATGTCGATCGGGGATCCTTCCATCACATCTTTCACCTGTTTCTTCGCGGTCTCAGTAAGTAGAGATCGTAGATCATTTGCCAGTACCTTTGATTCGGTTCTGCTGGTCTTGCTCTCAGTTCTCAGTAGGACAGTGTCCCCTGAGACCTTCAACGTGAACCTTCGAACATCAAGTGTAATCTTGTCCTGCATGACCTGGAGCGAGTGGAGAGGAGATGCCGTCTTCACCTCTGTCGGAGTGTAGGAGAAACTGTCAGAGCCAGCTGAGAGCTCCATCGATCCCTCCCCGAGCGAGAGGACGCTTCCGTTCCATTTCGCCGTAGCTCGCTGACCGTTCGTGGTAACGTAGGCGGTCCCAACTCCCTTCGCCAACCATCTCTCTTGCGGATGATGCTCGCCGTCCCCGTCCCAGTCGAAGACCAGTGGACCAATCCTCCATCGGTCACCCATGCAGCCGTCGCGGAGCCGTATCCGGCCAACATCCACATCGTCAGCCCGCGAACTTGCATCTCCAGCAAGCTGGCTCGGCGACTTTCCAGTCATCTTCACGACATCTTCGCTGGATACCTTTCTTCCTTGGAATGGCACTCCTACTGTGGTGACTGGGCCTGGGAGCGATGCGCTAACCATTCCCATCGGGGTCTTGAACGATCCTGAGACCTCACCCAACAGCACGCAGCCCACGGTCCGTCCCTCGCGCCTGATCGGCATACCCAGAGTGTCCTGTTTCACCGTCAGCTTGGTTCCTTCCATTGTCGGCCCTTTGCCTTCGGCGACGAGGAAGGGGGTTGTCGTCCATTTGCGCGTCAGAACGAGCTTTTGCACCGCGTACGCTCCAAGACCAGTGGTGATCGCTGCGACCGCAAGATAGGGGACCCGGCCAGAGATGACGTTTGGATAAACGTCGGATTGCAAGGACGCCACCCAGCCGAGGATCCAGATCGACAATAAGATCCCGACAAACGCATACGTGAGCGTCCAGAGGAAGCTCGAAACAGCCCTCCCTGCACCCGCGTTAGTCTCCGTGCGGAAGACCCGGCCGAGAAGGAACAGCCCGATCCCGGCGAGGAGTATGGAAACGGAGTACGGTTGTAGTCCGAGCGGCCCCCTGATCAGCCAGACCAGTGCGAGAATCGCCGACATCCCACCCAGTGTGGTTGCGGTTCGCCGCGTCGCCAGCGCGATCCTAGAATCGCGTCCTATCTCAATCAATTTGTTCTCCTCCAAGTGCCTCACTCATCAATGCTAAAGTCCTGGTGAGTATTCTGCCTCTCTTGGTGAGCTCGTATCCTCCCTCGTCGCTGTGGGAAACCAAGCCCATATTCAGGAGACTCTTCAAGTGATTGTTGACCGAGGCGGCCTCAAGGCTTGTGGCCGTCTTGAAGTCCGAGAAAGTCTTCTTAGTAGAATAGAGCATTTTGACCATCTTGATTCTGTCAGTGTTAGCCAATGATTTCAACAGGTCGGCTGCAGTGGTCTCCGGCATGCCTTCAACAAGTTCGTCGACGGCAATTTCTCCCCGTGTCGCTAGACTTGACTTCACGTTCTCGCGGATCTGTCTGACGAGGTCTTTGACTACGACAAAGGATGGCTCGGATTGTGCCATGTCGTCCTTGTGGAGATCAACCCTGATTGAGCCATTTCCCGAGCTCTCAAGGGCTTTGGACACCTGGTGGCGTATCTCATCCTTGAGAGACTTGATTTCTTCCCGAAGTTCGTCTCGTAAGTCGTCTTTTTCGCTTGTCAAGTAAACGTCTCTATACTACGCGAAGCGTAGAAGTATATATAATTTTACTTCATGAGAGGATTAGGTAAAAGATGGTTTCCTTGTTCTGCGCCAGCTGGTCAGAGTTCCAGTCCCGTTCCTGCATTAGCAACTCGCACAGCGAGTTGTTCGGTCCTACTTGTGGGCGAAGTAGACAGTTAGTGGCTCTTCTTTGGAGTCGATTCTTCCGAAGCCGAATCTAACCATCTGGATAATACTCCCCACCTGCTCGCCGAGCAGGTTGGTCTCGCCAAACCCCTTCGTCCGTGTCGCATTCGGCATGACCACTTCACACAGAATGTGTTGGTCGTCAGGAAGCCATTGCATCAGAGGTGCTTTGAGCTCTCTAGCCTTTGCGTATTCTTGACTGTGAAAAGTTGCTTTGACCAAATCAGGAGTTGTTGAGTGAACCTCTACGTTGAACAGTTCCATAAGCCGCACAACTTTCGATTTCTCGAACGCCTGAAGGTCCGTTCCAGATAACCAGATGCGTGCAACACCGTCGCGCGGTACCACTTTCAACGTCCGGTTTCCAAGCGATGGGAGTTCGGGGTGGAGAGGAAGATGGGCCTCAAACGATTGGGAGACATGGTCCACGTCCATGGGAACAGGATTAGGAATGAAATTGTATCTGTGAGCAAGCTTGTCGATTTCCTTGCGATTCGTGGCGTTGATATTGTCCCAGCTCAACGTCGCGTCCACCGGGCGAGCGCCCATCTCATGCACGATCTTTCGCAGCGCCTCAGGCGAGTATCCCCTCCTCCTAAGCGACGCTATCGTCGGAATCCGTGGATCATCGAATCCCTCAACCAATCCCTCTTCTAGCTCTTTCACCATCTCTGACTTGCTAAGCTTGAACCCGATCATTTTCAACCGTCCATATTCTATCGCTTCAGGATACGACCAGCCCATGTGATTGTAGAGGTAAGTCTGTCTGACCGCATTCGTCAAATGCTCCTTTCCCCGGATGATATGAGTAACTCCCATCAGATGATCATCTACTGCAGCGGAAAAGTTGTACAGCGGCCACACCCGATACTTGGACCCGACCCGAGGATGAGGATATTTTTCAGGATCTATTATTCGGAAAGCTGGCCAATCTCTAACCGCCGGATTCGGATGAGTCGTCTCCGTCTTGACCCGAACCACCGCCTCTCCTTCTTTCAGCCCTCCACTCAGCATATTGTGCCACAATTCTAGATTTTCAGTGGGACTCTTGGACCTGTGTGGACAAGCCCGGCCTGACTCGATTATCCTCTTGAACTGGTCAGGTTCACACGTGCAGACAAACGCAAATCCCTGCCTCAACGCTTTCTCCGCATACTCGTAATAGATCGGGACTCGATCGCTCATGATGTACTCCTCGTCCCACTGACAACCCAGCCACTTCACCTCCTTCTCGATCTGGCCATAATACTCGAGAACAGACTTCTTCAGCCTTGGGTCCGTGTCTTCGAAACGAAGAATGAATTTGCCCTTGTACATCCTCGCATAGTCATGAGAGAGAAACACAGCGCGAAGAGACCCAATATGCAGTACAAAGTCCGGGTTTGGCGCGAACCGGGTTACGATCTCGGAATACTTGTCCGCGTTGGGCAGAGCAGCCAGAATCTTGGCGTCTAACGGTCCCGCACTGGGGACCTTCTGCGATGACATTAGAGTATCTAGTTCCGCAGACTCAAACGGATTGAGTGGTTAGAAAAGGTGCTTGTCGATTATCTCGGCAGGTCCACCGGGATCCGAGACCAAAAGGTTGTCCGTAACCTTGCTGAGGCTTCTTCGAACCGACTGGGCAGCGTCTCGAGTAGTGTTGACGAATACCGATGGACCGGTATCAAGAGAAAACCAGACTGGAACGTCCTCTTCGGTTCGGAGCCTTCTCACCTCTCGGATTATCTCGATGGAGAGCGGACTGTAAAGAATCAGCCCCTCCTTACCAGTCATGGTAACCGCATGCAGGTTGAGAGTATCCTCTTCAGCCAGCCTTCCAATAGACTCGACATCCTTTCGTGAAATCGCCCGTTTCATTCGTGGAAGGATATTTCTAAGGTAAACCAGCCGTGGCTTGAAAAATGGAGACTTGACAGCGTCAGCGTGAGCTCTATCCGTTTTGACCTCGGACTCTATTGGAACAATAATTGTTCTCATCTTGATCGAACTGGCAGATGCAAGCTCCTCGGCATAGGACCGACCGTTTCTGTTTGCGTACCAAATCGAGAATGCCCCGGCCAAGCTCCGCGAGGCAGAACCTGCGCCCAATCTAACAACCTCGGATAGCTCGGGCGTCTTGATGCCCAGCTCCAACGCTCTTGCGGTCGCAAGTCCTAATGCAGCGAACCCTGAGGCCGAGAAGCCCAATCCTTTACCCTTGACATCGGGATTTCTGGATTCGATTCTTGCTTTCAGTGACCTCAGATGAGACATGTGTCGGAGATGGTTGACAACCGCTAACACTCTATCCTGTTCTTTTCGCGATGGCAATTTTCCGTTTATTCCGATACGATCAACCGCGAACTCTCGGTTGAACGCCACTGTTGTGATGGTCGGGAGTGCTTTCATGCAGACGGATATGCTGTCGTGGAATGGTAGGCGCAGTTTCTCGTTTCGGAGACCGTGGTATTTCACGAGCCCTTGAATTGCGTAGGCTCGAGCGGAGGCCTTCAATGTCCCTATCCGATAACGCCTGTTGTCCGAGCGACTTTCTCAGCAGCGGCCTCGGCCACTCCCGTCTCACCCAGAATCGTGTACCGTTCGGGACGAAGACTGTGAGCCATGGTCAGTGCCTTTACCACTTGTTCGGGTGAGACGTTAAGCTCCTTAGCGGTTGAAGGTGCGCCTATCTCTTGGAGAAAGCTTCGAATTGCTTCCCAGTTGGACCCTTGGAGATACGCGCACAAGACTGCGCCAACACCAGTTCTCTCACCATGCAAACTTGTTTCAGCAGCCACGAGGTCAAGGGCATGACTGAACAAGTGTTCCGACCCACTGCAGGGCCTGGAGCTTCCCGCAATGCTCATAGCCACTCCGCAGCTTATGAGCGCCTCTACTACCGTTCTGACCCCTTCGATGTTCCGCTTGAGGATCTCCTTAGCATTCTTCGTAACAAGTTCCGCACTCATCAGTGCGAGATCGGCCGCGTAGTCTCCGTAGTATTCGTTCTTCAGTTTGTGGGCGAGCTGCCAGTCCTTAACAGCCGTAAACTTGGCAACGATGTCCGCACAACCAGCGGCCAACAGATTGTAGGGAGAACCGGCTATGACATCGATATCCGTAAGGATTGCCACCGGTGCTTGTGCTCTAATCGAATAAGGCCTTGAACCGCCCTTGATCGAAGCATAGGGGCTTGCGATTCCGTCGTGGCTTGCAGCTGTTGGAATGCTCATGAAGGGAACAGAGGCTTTGGCTGATGCGAGTTTGGCTACGTCGATATCCTTGCCGCCGCCGACACCTAGGGCAATGGAGGCCTTTGAGCGCTTGATCGCTCCTATAACATGGTCTACGACTGCCTCTGTCGATTCTCGGACGATAACATGGTCAACCTTCAAACCCGCCTTCACAACTGACTTGGCAACGGGCTCGCCTGCGAGAGGGTAGGTTATCGGTCCCGAAACTACGAGAGCCATACCACTGTAACCAAGCCGCGCGCAAACCTCTCCTGTCCGGCCGAGCACATTTTTGCCTACTATGACTTCGCGTGGAAGTTGCATGTAGTGTAGGGATTCATCTGCTTCCATGGCTTTCACGGGAAGAATAGGATGAGTAGAGTTACGAGAAGAGTCAGGGCTTCAAGTCTGTAGAATTGACGTCCAATTCGCCTTGCGATGCGAGCTACGAAACTCGTTATGGTTTGGAATGTCTCCGATCCGAGCACTCGCACTTCAATCGAGGATTTCGAGAAGCCTGCGGTCGCATCTTCCATCGTCGCCATAGCCTGCTGAACTGTTTCTCTCACCTTACGGGTCAAAAGCCCAATATCAAGATGGGCTCCAACAGGGTAGTATCCAAGGGTCGATCTGACTAGTCCTGTCACCAGATGCGTATCAGTTGTCATCACTTCGCCATCTGACACTCCAATCGTTTCAAGGTCTTTCAGTAAGGCCTCTCTCACTCCCGTAAGCATGTTATTCCCGTCGATAGTCAGATACGCGACAATCTGATCCCCGCTCTTGACAACTAAGGACGAAAGTCCACCTGGGCCAATGCCATCTTCAAGTCGAAACTCTTCTAGCGGGTCCGCTGCGGACCCTGCTCTAAACGGTGATCTTCGGGCGAGAGCCAGCTGGTCCAGCACTTTGACTGACGCCTCAACGAGCTTTCGTGCCTGTTCCGGGGTTATTGAGGTTTGATTTGAAAGACTATTGTGAGCGTCCGCGACAATAGCGCTCAGACCTCGTTTTTGCGCTTCCTCCTCGATGTCGTGGGCAACCTCACTGGGCAAATCTTCCATTTCCGTGGGAGCGAGCGTCAAGGTGAGAAATGCGATATTGCCGAAGACCTGGCCAGATGCTTTGGCCTCGTCTACCGAGGATCTGACCATCGCGCTAGAGTCGTGAACCGGGGTTTCGACAGGGTATTCTGCTACAATCTTCTCTATGACCCTCTGCACATCTTTTTGCGAAACGATGTTCAACTGATGGTTTGAGATCCCATGTGGGACCTGAACAACTCCTCCTTTAGATCGTTCAAGGGAGGCTTTCAGCCGAGAAGGGAGACCTGCACTTCCAAGATCGCGATAAGGTCCTGGATGGAAGTTCGATACCACGATAGATCCGACCGCTCCTTTCGTGCCAGAGAAGCCAAGAATCGAACCTTCGATCATTCCTTGGGTCCCCAGCGTGCCGAGTCGGTTTTCTAGCGGTTCCGCGTCGGACCTTAGCCAGTGTTGAAGGAACACCCTGAAGAGGATCAGCGGAGAATCCCGAACTTCCGGAGTGCCTGAACGCTCAACGTCTCGTATGATTCTTGATACGCCGCCTGCTGAGAGAACGATGCCTGCTACGATTGCGGCGGTTCCGCGGATGAAAAGCGCACTCGCAGCGTTTGCCAAATCAGCAGCAGGCCATATGATCGAAAAGCAGATGATCGAGAGAACAGGAGGCAATGCGGATGCTAAGAATTTCTTCCAAGGTGGCGTCGATGAGATGGAGGCAATTGTGAGAAAACGGATTGGCAAAGAGAATGCTAGTACTGTGAAGAACCCATCAGCCCATAATGTGGTATTCGAAACAACTGTTCCGGCGATCGCACCGAGCGGCAACGCCGCCATGAGTAAGAACCATGATAGAATCTCCAGTCCGATGAGCCGTCGAAAGTTCAGAACCTTGTCCCCATGAAGAAGCGTTGCTGAGTTCAAGGCTTCTCCGACAACTGTCGGAATCACAACTACAGTCAAAGGGAAGAGCAGCGCCGCTTGAAGACCGACGCCCGCTACGGGAAGTGCAAGAATCGATGCAAGCACTGTCAAAGTTAGGAAGACTGAGAGAACTTCAGGTGTCGATGGAAAGCCTACTCTTCGGATGAAATTGAAGGCGCCAACTGTTCCACCTACTCCCCCGGTAGCCTCTTGAGCCACGACGCATCCACTAAGCGCGTCTCATGGCTGATACGATATTCTTCACTGGACCTGGTCCTTGTTGCTCAAGAAGGGTCCCCGTCACAATAGCCGATGCTCCCGCCTTTGCCAATGCGCGCGCTTGGTCCGGTGTTCGAATGCCCCCTCCCACAATTATTGGGATGTCCAAGTCGGAAGAAACCCTGTGAACCATGCTCGCTTCTACCGGGTGTTCTGCCCCGCTCCCCGCTTCAAGGTAGACAAATCGCATCCCCAAATATTGGGCGGCAAGGGCATATGCAGCTGCCAATTCTGGTTTAGAATACGGGATTCTGTTCGCTCTTCCGACGGCGCTCACAGCAGTCTTCGAATCTCCCACCACCAAGTATCCCAAGGGAATCGGTTCAAGCTTGAACCGCTTGACCGACGGAGCCCCTTTCGCCTGGGCACGAATCAGAAATCGAGGAGTAGAAGAATTGAGTAGAGACATGAAGAATATTGCATCGGCGAAACGACTTACCCCTGCGGGACCGTTCGGAAAAAGAATGACCGGCAGATTAGTTAGCTCCTTGATTTTCTTCACAGTTCCGTCGAGTTGGTCAACTGATCTGACGGTGGAGCCTCCCACCATTATTGCAGCTGTCCCCCAACTCTGAAGGTCTTCTAGTGATCTTGATAGGCGGCCGGTAAACTTCTCGGGGTCAATGAGTGATAGGTGAATGCAGCCTTGTTCTTTGATCGCGGAAAGTAAGGAAGATTCTACCGGTCCCATTTGGCCTACTATCCTGTCAACAACTGGTAGGCGACCTTCATCGCAAGAAGCGGGTGTCGTGCCATCAGCCCTACCGCTTTCGTTGGACTGAAACCGTTTGCCATCTCGACCAGATCTTGGCCCTCCAATAGGCCCGTTATGACGTTGAGCTCAGAATCCGAGAATCTCTCGAAGGAGTCCAGGGCTCTCAGACTATTGGAGATGCGCTGGCCCCATAACTTGTCGAATCTATCACGGTAGCGTTTCAGATTCTCAGCTGACGTATTCCCGCTGAGGGCCGAGATGGCCGCTTCTTCACCAGCAATCTTTCCGGCTACTAGCCCGGTGTGAATCCCCGCTCCCGTAAGCGGTATGACTTGGCCTGCTGCGTCACCGCAAAGCATCATGTTGTCAGCAACATAACTCTCGACCTCCCCTCCGACGGGCACCGGGGCAGCAAGAGTCCGCTCTATCTTGGCAGATCCGAACGCCTTGGGGTGTTTGTCGATGAACTTGTCTAGAAGCATTTTCGCGCCAGCTCCCTTCACGCCTATGCCAACGTTCGCTTCGCCTTTTCCTTTAGGAAACACCCAGATGTACCCGGCAGGTGCCTTTTCGTGCCCGACGTAGATTTCCAGTTTTGACTCGTCCTCGACCTCGCAATTGGTCATCGAGTATTGCAAAGCCGTAATAGCCTCGTAGTTCTTCCGCGGAAAGAACCGCCTAGCCAGTATTGACCCCGTTCCATCGCATCCTATGACGATTCTTGCTTTTACCGAACTGGGGTCTCCTTCCGTCTTGCCGCGGATCTCGATCAATCCATCTTGACGCTCGATGTCCTCTACTGAGGTCGAGTATCTTGCTACTGCGCCTGCTTTTTCAGCACGATCGGCAAGGATTCTGAGAAATGCTGGCTTGTCAAGGATATAGCCCTCGCCTCCGACATTCACTCTCTTCGCTTCATCTGGAGCATAGAGGAAAGCCCCGGAGATTTCGTTGGCTACAAACTCAGGCGACGGCTTAACCTCTGCATCGGTAAGAACGTCTGCCAATACTCCCTCGGCGCAAACCTTCTTTCCGGGAGAACCTTCTCGCTCTATCAGTACAGTTCTCGCGTGTGACTCTGCCGATTTCCACGCGGCCATCACTCCTGCGGGACCAGCACCGATAACGGCTACATCATACGTTTCCAAAAGTCAACTTTTTCCTACTATGGTGATTCAGGTCTTGTCTACTGTTGGGTCTATCGGTTGTTGGACAACAAGGCGGGCTCCAATTTCTATAGGTTTCCTTACTGGGTTGCCCATTGGAGCCTTCACATCCATATCGACTGTCTTCGTTGTCCGATTTTGCCTTTCCGTCTCCACGTCCACGCGGTGAAGGAACCACAGCGAGTACATAGACAAGCCGAAAGCTGTGGTCACGATCTTTGTCGCGAAAACAAGATTGAGCGGACTTCGAAGATCGAAAATGCTTGCCACCTGGTCAGGGTTGCAGGGGAACGGCCTGCAATTAGTCGTTAAGACTTCGAGAGCCAACCAGACCATGAAGTTGTAGAAAATCTCGTAGAATGAGGCGAAGGCAACGAGCGCCGTGACGAGGAACAGCATGTTTCTAGCCCTCGGGGAGAACTTGAGAAAATGTTCTTTGTTTGATTCGAGGCCTGCAGCCCAGTATACGAAACTAAAGTATGCGAACCAAGTTATGGGTTTGGCGTAAAAATAGGGAAAGATCGAGGGATCGGGCCATTCAGACTGGACAAACTGTATCCCCACCTGGGGATTCGTGGTGGCTTGCAGCCCATAGAATACTATGAAAGCCATCGCCGACAACCCCGCCGACCACGATATGACGGACCAGGGTCGTCGCTCGATGAAAGACCGGAGTTCAGCAAAACGCGGACTGGCTGGCTTCCCGTCAGTCATAGGAAACTCGTTCCCTTGACGGACCATTGAGCCTTTAGGCTTTTGTAGAAATAAGAAATAGGGGATTTGGGAGAAACATGGTTTCTCCCTAACTCCAAGGGCGTCTTATTGGACGACTTCGCCTGAAGCGAAGCGGTTCGAGACCCGTGTGATCTTTATCTTCAGATGATCTCCGGGTTTCGTGTTCGGTACGAAGACAACAAGTCCTTCAACGCGCGCGATTCCCTCACCGCGGCGACTGATCTCCTTGATGTCGACGTCGTATTCTTTGCCTTCCTCGACCGGTTTCGGTCCGAATCTGTTCGCACCGCCACCGCCGCCATAGCCTCTCCTTTCATAACCCATAGCATTTTCCACCTCCGTTCTTCGTTTCTTCCGTTCGGTTGCTACGGGAGAAATCAGCAGTCGTCGTTTCGTAACGGCTACCGGACGTTCTCCGGCCAGTCAACCTGACAGCTAGAAACCGGACGTTTCAGAATATAAACATGCTTTCGTTGTGGCGCGGCAAGAAACGTAATTCTCTCCTAAAACCTAGTTTGTATACCCCATGCAATAATTCGACTCCTCATGCACGGTGCTGTCCAAATACTTCCCCTAACCGGGCTTCCATTAATCCGACCAGGCGACGACTTGCCTCGATTGATGGTTGAAGCTGCCCGCAAGCTCGGATGGGGAATCCGAGAAAAAGACGTGCTTGTCGTTGGTCAGAAGGCCGTTTCAAAGGCCGAGGGAAGGCTCGTAGATATTACCTCTGTTCGTCCTTCGAAAAGGGCCATGGTCATTGCGCGGAAGACCGGGCGGAAATCGGGGTTCGTTCAGATAGTCCTCAATGATTCAAAGAAGGTTGTTAGAGCTGACAAGATGGCCTTGATAGTCACAACAAGACATGGCTGGACTTGTCTCAACGCGGGCGTGGACAAGTCGAATGTGAAAGGGGACCAGAATTATGCACTACTTCCCACAAACCCAGATGTTTCAGCGAGGAAGATCAGAAACAGGATAAGACGCCTCACCGGCAAGGAAATTGGCGTCATTATAACAGATACTCACAGTCGGCCGTTCAGATTGGGGCAGGTTGAGGAAACGATTGGAATCGCTGGGCTCAAGCCTCATGCTGACTATAGGGGCCAAAGAGACCTGTTCGGGTATCAATTGCGTTTTAAGAACGTGGCATTGGCGGACGAAGTAGCTGGCGCAGCTGAGCTCGTTATGGGTCAAGGGAAGGAGGCTATTCCTGCAGCCATTGTGAGAGGATTGAAGAGAGTTCGATTCCAGGACAAAGCGAGAAGTTCTGACTTAACGGGACCCACCCGAGACGATCTGTTCAAGGGGACATTGTGAAAAGACGGGGCTCGGGTTCAAAGCCGAGCAGAACCTCTGACGGGGTCCAAGTCAACTATCCCGTGTCTCATTGGGCAAGACTGGAGTCTCTGAGGGATAGAGCTGTCCTCGTCATCAACGCCTTGGCAGCGTGGAGCCAGATCGCTCTCACCCATGGTAGCGTAGCCAGAGGCGACGTAGATGACAAGAGCGATGTTGACGTGTTGATTCCATCCAATGTCAACACGCAACTGGTGGAGGCGGCGCTAGAAAGCGGTGGCCTCACCATCTTCTCAAAAGAAATCGCCCAAGCAACACCATCTCATTCCCCCAAAGCACATCTCCAATTAGACGCTGAACAGACAACTTCCGTTACTGTTCCGCTAACTCCTTTCCGCTCATTAGAACTGGAATTCTACGCGTTCGGGGGAAAGATCACACTTCCCGAATTGAAAAACAGTATTCGAACTCCGGGTTGTACTAAGAGGCTGATTCTGATCGAACCCACAGCAGAGGGGCATTTCGAGTCTCCCGTCATTGGCAGAGAAAATGAAGTCGCGAGACTGCTGGGAGTCAGTGTTGCCATTGTCACAGAGCGAGTAAGAGTCTTGACTCGGAGGGATACGATTGGTAGAACGGGAATGTATCTCAGGATCCCAGTCCGAGATGGAGAATCCTTTGAGGAGGTACTCCAGGCACGTGTGGACTCTGACCCAGCTCTGAGAAGAACGCTTAGAGGAAGAAACTGAAAAGGTAATATGAAACCCGCTTGAGCCGAGCCTAATTCCCCGAACTAAGAGAAGAGCTTCTTGAGTCTACTCGACCCTTACACTCCGTTACTCTTCTACCTCGCCGTTTGGGTCATCATCTACGCTCTAGCAGTGTTGTCGAAGGCCGACAAGCACGGCATCATAGCCAAGCCCTACTACATCATGCTGAAAACAGTAGTCTTCAACAGCTGGATAGAGAGGATAGGGGGACGATTTCGGAGAGGTTGGCTCGCCTTCTTCGACATTGGCGCAGCCATGGGAATTGGTCTTCTAGCATTCGTAATCTACAGTTTCATCAACAACGCTGTTGGATTGTTCAGACATAGTTCAAGTGCGGGACCTACCCTTCTGATTATTCCCCTCCCTGGTTTGACCATCGGATGGGATATTTTTCCATACATCTTATTGGCGATAGCCGTTCTCCTAATTCCTCACGAAGTAGCGCACGGAATAGCCAGTGTACTTGACAAAGTTCCTCTGAAATCCTCAGGAGTCTTCATGGCGGTTTTCCTGCCGGGCGGGTTCGTGGAAATCGATGAAGAGAATCTCGCGAAACGTAAGGCGAGGACAAAGTTGAGAGTCTTCGCTGCCGGATCATTCACCAACGTAGCCACCTGGGCGCTCGTCCTAGTTCTTCTAGTCGCCCTCTATCAGCCTGCACCCACCGGGGTCCTTGTGACCGGATTCACAAATGGAAGCCCAGCACAGACCGCGGGCCTGCCCCAATGGTCCATAATCTCTCAAGTCAACAACTATTCGACGTCGGATGTCCAGCACCTAGGGTCATACCTGGGCAGTCTGAGCCCTGGCACGAACGTTACAGTTCATTTCAGTAATCCATCACAGACTCTGAAGGTGACGACAGGGAAGTCTGAGACCAACTCCAGCAGGGCAATACTTGGGGTACAAACCGCGAACTACGTTCCTCTTAAATACCAATTTCTCCCGGTTGTTTCATCATATCAACTTCTCACTGCATTCGGCTGGATGCAGTTGATTCTCCTCGGAGTCGCCTTGGTCAACATGCTGCCTCTCTTCCCATTCGACGGAGATCGCTACCTAGACACTCTCTTGGGCGTTCTGGGACTCAAGAATACCAAGAACATTCGGACAGTGGCCAGCGTCATTTCTCTCGGTCTATTAGGCTCAAACATTATTCTGTCCTACATCCTATTCGGGACGATATTTCCGAGATAGTCCGATGGATCCTAGTTCTTGCACGGTGTGTAAGCGCAATCCCGGTTATTTCCGAAGAGAGTATGAGGGGTCGATTCTATGCAAGAGCTGCTTTAGAGATTCGTTAGAACGCAAGGTTCGTCGGACTGTCAGTCACTGGGACATGTTCAGCCCCGAAGACCATGTTGCAGTGGCGGTGTCTGGGGGAAAGGACAGTTTGACACTTCTCATGATCCTCCACAAGCTCGCGAAGCGATTTCCCCGCACTCGAATCACCGCTGTCACAGTGGACGAAGGTATTGCCGGTTACCGAGAGGAAGCTGTCGACCTTGCGACAAGGTATTGTAGAGATCTCGGGATCGAGCATGAAGTTCTTTCGTTCGAGGATCTGTTTGGATCCGGACTAGACGATTTTCTAAAGAACAAGCAGGAGAGGATGACCGCTTGTTCCTACTGCGGTGTTTTTCGTAGAAAAGCAATCAACCTAGCCGCAAAGAAGATTGGAGCCACCAAGATTGCAACAGGTCACAATCTCGATGATATCGTGCAGACTTACATGTTGAACTTGTTCCAAGGCGATGCCGATCGATTCGTCAGATTCAGTCCTGTTCTCAAAGATCCCCGCGGACTCTTCCTAACCCGGGTAAAGCCGCTTTGCGAGATTCCTGAGAGAGAGATCGTCATGTACGGATACGCTGAGGGCCTCCAGTTTCAAACCGCCTCATGTCCCTACATGACTGAAGCCTTGCGGAATGAGCTCCGGACTGTACTGAACAAGCTGGAGCTGGCCCATCCAGGCGTAACTTTCTCAGCCTACCGAGCGATGCTCCGGCTTCGAACCCTAGCCGAACCCAATCTCGCACCGTCTCACTTGCAACCTTGCAAGTCTTGTGGAGAACCTACACCGTTCGAGATTTGCGAGGCCTGCAAGATGCAGGGCGTAGGTTCCGCTATCCCTGAAATCAGCGTTTAAGACGAGACTTTCAGAATTGAAATCAACTCAGTCAAGACCCGATATGTAAAACCCCAGACGACCTTTCCTTCGACCACGAAGGATTCTACGCTCCTCGGTTCGTTTCTGACCGTAACCTCGCTCATCTTCATCATAGAGGGTAGCTCCGTCAAGTTCACCCAGAAGGAACTAGCAATCTCGGAGCCGATACTGACTTTAGGCTTGACGCTCAATCCGAAAACCCACGGTTGAACCCTCATTTCCATCCGCCGCATAGGATGACCCACGGAGAGGCAGCCAAGCTCCACGCCAACTTCTCCAAGCTTGATTCCAACTTCTTCCTCGACCTCCCGATGAAGAGCCGCTCGAGGCGATTCGACGAGTTTGACTCGGCCACCGGGAAGCCCAATCTGTCCCGACCACGGGTCGCCTTCTCTTTCCGCCCTTTGTACTAGGAGTGTTTGCAGTCCTTTTCCAGGCTCGTCCCAGAGAAGAATCGCGACAACCGCTTCAACACGTTCGCCGTCACCGGATCGATGAATCGACGCCAGATCGTCCTTGACCTGAAGAAGAGTCGAACTCAGGTCTGGTTTTGGCAAAGGCCTATCACGCTGTCGCTGAGCCTTTCACCATGGGCAAGAGTCCGTTATGTGTTCTTGTTCCTAGGATATCTAGACGGCGATTGGTCTTTCCTCTCGCGGTTTGGCACCGGTCTCCTCGGCAATGATCTGGTATTTTGCCTTGACGAGTTCCATGAAGGGTCCGAGATCCTTCGAGTTCTCGAAGGCGAAGCCTGCCCAGGTCCGTTTCCTAATCTCGTCCCGGAGCCGCCAGTCAATCGATTGGTTTTCTGCCAGGAGGAGTCTTGACTTGAAGTCGGTGTGGAATGTCGCGCTGATCTCAATTCCTCTGAGGTGCAGATGGAAGAGTTGGCGGCCCTCGTAAAAGAAGGCGGGCGTAGGCTCGCTACTGTTTTTTTCGTAGAGGACCTTCATCGACACGCCTTTCAGTTGTCGCATGCGGGTTCTTAATGCTTGGAAGAGAGACCAGGTTTGTGGATGAACGCGATCTGCTATCATGGAAAGATCGAGAGTTTCTTTCCGTGGCAAGTTTGGAACGCTTGCTATCCGTATTCGACTAAAAAAGGTTAGATGATGAATTGGAATCTGCATTATTCTATTACTCTCTTCCCGCGAACAAATTCGCATGCAGTTCCAAGAACTGCTGGCGATCTCATTCCAGGCTCTCTGCTGTCCTTGGATAATCCCCGATTGATGTTTGAATCAGCTTCCGTGTTCCTAGATAGAAATCGCCCAATATCAGCCCCAATCGCGAATCCAAGCTCGTGATTTCCAGAACACGATCTTCCACGCTTATCCCTAGGGAATCCGCGGGGATCAAAAACGACCAGACAGGCAGATAACAAGCCTGTCTTCAACAAACAAGCCCAGAATCACGCCCAGACAGAAACACCCCTCAGAAAAAAATGGATCCCTTGAGAGCACCTCGCGTGGCATGAGTGGTCCTCGCGGACTCCTGCGAAAGTAAATCCCCGGCCCAGACAACGATAGGTTTCTCAGACCTACTGGACCAACCGGAGTCAACACCAGATAGCTAGTATCTGTGCATCTTCTTCCACAACAACGTCTTCTCCCCGTCTACTACATACAGGACCCTATGAAAGGGAATCTGAGTCTCACCGTCCCGCAACAAAAACGACCCTTTTCCCAGCCTAACTATGTCTGAGACTTTGATGATCATCTGATCGTCCGCTGCGCCCCGATGAACGTAGGCCAACTTGAACTCTGAAGGATCACTTCCACCGCGCATGATCCTCGAAAGGATTGCCTTCAGCGGGTGTTCCCGCATGGAAGGACAATTGAATGGTCAGCAGATGGGTTTTTCCATCGTGAAGGCACAAGGCTAAATCGTTCCAGTAGCCCTGCAACTCCTACCTTCCAGACAAGAAACAGTGAGCTCCTTGGATCCAAAGATATTACGAAAGGAAGCGATCACATCAACGACCATCGCAGATGTCTGGACCGTCTGGACCACCGTCGATGGAATCATCAGCTTTCTCGCTCCGAAAGCAAACATCAAGCTCGAAGTCCAAGGACTCTACGAGATATTCTTCGACCCCGAGTCTCCACTAGGCTTCAAGGGAACAGAAGGCTGCAGAATACTCGGATTCGAGCAGGCGAAGACGCTATCCGTAGAATGGAAGGCTCCGCCCCAGTTTCCTAATGTGCGAAGGCAAAAGACGCGTGTTGACATCTTTTTAGAGAGGGTTGAAGCCCTGACGAAAGTCAGCGTTGCTCATTCCGGCTGGCAAGAGGGAGAAGAATGGGACGAAGCCTACGAATTCTTCGACCGCGCATGGGACCTCGACCTAGCGAGAATGCAACAAAGATTCTCCTCCGGCCCCATCGACTGGAGGAAACCCTATGTTCCAGCCTGGCTCGGACAACGCGAGCCTCGAATCCGCGATCACGTCCCCGTCGAAACGCACTAGCATCGCTTTCCCCGGAACATTACAAACCCTAGTCAGTCCAAGCGCTAGCTTTATAGCAA
>WNGD01002253.1_pt1 | contig 26275 bp, 19 predicted proteins | sample 5400671 | NCBI WGS metagenome assembly WNGD01 (sample SAMN13153369, study PRJNA577476) | soil metagenome | isolation source: 40 cm soil or saprolite under grassland replicate 2 | place: USA:California | collected 2016-06-15
CTATTCCCAACGCGAAGCGCAACGATAAACGCTTCTGCATCAAGAAAAGGTAACAGTCAGCCAAGGCCAAGAACATAGTATATTCTCGGCCTACAACGGAAATCATGCTCCTACTGACGTTACCTAGCACACTGGCGAAGTCATGAGACCAATTTACCTCCTGAGGATTTCAATGAGACTGTATCACGAATATTCTGAGCCATGTACAGGCGCTCAGGTGTTATCGGCAATTGCGTTATTCGTGTACCAACGGCATCGTAGACGGCATTCGCTATTGTCGCACCAACTGGCACAACTGGGGGTTCACCGACCCCCTTGGCTCCAAATGGGCCAAGAGCGGAGGGAACTTCAACCAGAATTGATGTAAAGTTCGGGACATCTACGCTATGCGGCAGCGCGTAATCCATGAGGGTGGACGTGAGTAACTGGCCGTTTTCGTCGTAAACAAGTTCTTCGAAGAGCGCCCAGCCGAGACCCTGCATAACGCCACCGTAAACCTGGCCTTCGACCTCTGCCGGGTTGATTGCGAAACCCACATCCTGTACAGCGACGTAATCGAGCACGCGCACCTCTCCAGTATCAGGATCAACTGCGACTTTCGCTACGTGCACGGCATACAGGGGTGAGCTTGTTTTAAGAACGGCACGACCACGTCCGTAGATAGGTTCATACCTGCCTGCAAATTGCATTGAAGCCGAAGCGATCTTCTTCAATTCGACACTTTTACCAGGTGCTCCTCGAACCACCACTTTGTCACCCTCAATCTCAAGGTCAGACGACGATGCCTCAAGCATATCAGAAGCGATCGTCAAAATCTGGTTGCGGGCATCCTGCGCTGCTGCAAGCACGGCAGCCCCCATCGTGTAGGTGGTCTTACTCCCTCCAGTCCCACCGCTGTACGGCATGGTATCGGTATTGTCGTGCACCACATTGACGGAATCGCCTGGCATAGACAAACCTTGAGCTGCAATAAGCGAGAGCGATGTATCAGAGCCGGTCAGATCAACTGTACCAACGATAACGGTAATTGTACCATCAGATTCCAGACGGCAGGCGGCAGCAGTAGGTTCAGTGCCACCAGGCCAGCTACCAGCTGCTACGCCTACACCGACCTTCCAGCCTTTCAATTCGTCTGGTACGTTCTTTTGCTGCAATCGGTTTGCCCAAAGTGGGTGTTCCTGCGCTTTCTCCAGGCACTCAAGAAGGCCTATACGGGGCCAGGTACGATGATTCATGGTTGGATCACCCTCTTTCAGAGCATTCTTTAAGCGGAAAGCAATGGGATCCATTCCCATTTTTTGACACAATTCATCAATCGCCGACTCTAGCGCAAAGGTGGCTTGAGGCGCACCTGGAGCACGATACGCGCCAACACCAACTTTATTAGTCATGACCTCAAAGCAGCGGTAGTCATAATTGGGACAGCGATAGCTACTGCCGAGGATGAGACCTCCCAGAAAGACTGCTGAACCGGCATAGGCCCCGGTATCAAAAATGACTTTTCCCTGCATCGCCACGAGTGTGCCATCACGCTTCGCGCCAAGCTTAACGGTTATGATTGACTGGGGGGCGGGATTGCCTGCGGAGAGATCGTCTGAACGTGTGTAAACCAGGCGTACCGGCCTGCGAGAAGTAAAAGCGGCGGCGGCAGCTAAAGGTTCCACAAGTCCAAATTTCCCGCCAAAGGCTCCTCCTATCGGTACAGATTCTACACTAACCTGCCGTTCGGGAATAGCAAGCGCCGCAGCTACATCCGAGCGCACTGCAAACATACCTTGAGAACTCGGCCAGATGGTTAAATGATGTCCTGATGCATCTGGAACCACAGTAATAGAATGAGGCTCCATATAGGACTGGTGTATAATACTGGTTTTAAAGGTCCGTTCGACTACAACCTCAGCCTCGCGCCACCCTGCCTCCATATCACCGGCATGCAAGTGCGCTTTATCACTCACATTTTGTGAAAGCGCTTCCTGGTCAGTATCTGACACTTGATCTTCTGAGACGGCGGCATGGGCACCACCACCGGCGATTTCGGAGGATGTCTCCTTTACGAAGAGACGTGTTAAGGGAGAAATCGGCTGCATAGCAGCGATCGGGTCCAGTACAACTTCCAGAGGTTCATACTCGACATCCACGGCGGCAACGCCATCCTCCGCGGCTGCCTCCGTCTCAGCCAACACAATGGCGACGGGATGACCACACCATAGCACTTCTTTTGAAGCAAGCGGAGACTGTGTGCGTGAGCTACTTTCGGGGTTAGTTAATCCTAACGTTTCGCTGGTATAGACAGCTTTTACACCTGAAACCTCCGATGCTGCTGAGGTATCGATACTGACAATACGTGCATGGGCATAGGGGCTAAGGACTAACCTGGCATGCAGTAATCCTTTAAAGGTCAAATCACCTGCAAAACGGGTACGCCCTATCAATTTATCGTACCCATCCTGCCGGCGCGTTCGTTTGCCAACAGTGGTATACTCTGTCTTTCTGTCAATGATTTGTGACATGTAATACTCCAATAGATAGATTACGCTGCAATATACTTAGATCAGAGGATACAGCACTTCTCTCTCATCTAAACTCTTTTGAAAGTGTAGCACAAATTCAGGTTTCGTGTCATGTACCAATAGGTATGCTGCTAACCCAGAAGCGAATGATCAGCAAGCGTGGTGTGCTTAGCCTGGTTGTCGGCAATCACGTAGATCTCACCCTTCGGATTGGCCGCTTCGATCTGATCAGCAGGCAGTCGTTACCATCTGCGGATAGATTGATTGGAAGGACGCCTTGAACTTGGATTCAACCAATCCTGGCTTTGACTACTCAGTGCAAAGTCGAGTTTCGGGCTTTGCTGCGATTGCGGTGGTGGCGTCGGTGTAGGCGTAGGTGGCGGTGGTGTAGGCGTAGGCGTAGGCGGTGGTGGCGTGGGCGTGGGTGTAGGAGGTGGTGGCGTCGGTGTCGGGGTAGGAGGTGGCGGTGTGGGTGTGGGTGTGGGAGGTGGCGGCGTCGGTGTGGGCGGTGGTGGTGTGGGTGTCGGGGTAGGTGGTGGTGGCGTCGGTGTGGGTGTTGGGGTCGGCGGTGGCGGTGTTGGAGTCGGTGATGGCGTTGGCGTGGGTGTGGGTGTGGGCGATGGCGTCGGTTTAGGTGCCGGAGTTGGCGTCGGCGTGGGTGTTGGTGATGGTGTGGGAGTTGGCATTGGCGTAGGTGTCGGTGTGGGCGATGGCGTCGGTGTCGGTGTGAGTGTTGGCGTCGGCGTCGGTGTCGGTGTGAGTGTTGGCGTCGGCGTCGGTGTCGGCGAGGGTGATGGCGTGGGTGTGGGCGTTGATGTATTACATTGCAATGTTTTAGACACGGTATTACTTCCAGTTCCTGAGAAGCTGACGCTAACACTTGGACAATCACTGCTAGGAATAGTAATAGTCACCGGTCGCGATTGGTTTGGATGCAATGTTCCGCCTGACGGATTGAATTTAACCCCAGCTAAAGAACTGGACGCCGACCAGTTGAGATACCCTTGTGACCCTTGAGCCAGAGCCAGCGTAGCAGTACAGGTGTAGTTACCTTTACCAACCGAAGGACAATTACTGTTACTCCCTGTATCAGCTGTCAGTACTGGTGCTGAACAACTCCACATCAGAGGCACTGTATTTGCTGGTCCTGTGAAGGTGAAAGTAGCGTTAGCCGGACAATTGGTGTCCAGTATTGAGATGTTCACCTTTGCCGTTTGACCTGGAGAGAGGGTTCCGCTTTGTGAACTGAGGGTAATTCCGCTCATTCCACTGCTGGTTGCACTCCAGTTCAAATTGCTCAGGTTTTTAGAGTTGCTGATCAAGGTTGCGACACAGCTCCAGCCTCGGCCTGTACTATAGGGACAACTATCTAAGCTGGCAGTAAACGTTGGTTTCGAAGTACAGTGCCAATTTGCAGAAACTGTATTTGCCGGTCCGCTGAAACTGAAACTACCATCCTGACAAGCGCTGCTGGAGATAAAAATGCTCACAGGCATTCGCTGACCCGGAGGTATTTTCCCACTGGCCGGGGTGAAGGTGACGCCAGAAAACCCGCTGCTGGCAGTCCAATTAAGGTCGACTTGAGAACCCGTCTTCGATGACAGCACAGTATTACAGGTCCAGCCGCCCTCTCCACTGGGACAGTTGCGATCCGCAGTGAAGGTATCCCGGCTTATTGTTAGTATCGGCGGTGGAGAACAACTCAACGTCACATCAGCAGAATTTGCTGGCCCAGAGAAAGTCAATGAACCACCTGAGCCATTTGTGCAAGCAGCACTCGGAACATAAATGGTCACTGGTACTGACTGACTTGGCGTCAGGGTTCCATTTGTCGGATCGGAGTATATTTGAGACGAACTACTGGCAGACCAGACCAGGTTGCTTTGAGCATTTTGGTCACTGCTCAACATAACCGTGCAGGTCCAGAACTCAATCTCACTGCCATCGCAGTCCTTATTCACATTGAATTTGGATGGACTAACCCTCAGCAATGGTGGTACGCTACAATTCCATTGCACATTGACTATATTCGCTGGTCCCTTAAAGGTGAAAGTGTCGAAGGAGTGGCAGGTTTTCTGAGATACAAAGATTCCCTCCACTGTACTATTACCTGGAGAAAGTGTACCACTTCGCTGGTCGAAGGTCACTCCAGGCAAGTTGGTATCTGCAAACCAGGTTAGACTGCCTTGAGAATTCGAAGTCTCATCAAGCGTCACTTTACATTTCCAGCCACCAGCTATAGGTGGACAGTTAGCATCTCCCGCACTGAGACTATACGGGTCGGCTTCCAGCTTCTGTCGTGGCGTACAGCTCCAGTCTCTCCTAACGACATTTTCTGGTCCAGAGAAGGTGAAAGAACCTCCTTTGCAGGCGGAGCCGGGAACAAAGATGCTTACAGACATACTCTGGTTTGGGGTTAGCGTGCCATTTGGAGGAGTAAAATACACTCCATCTAAGCTGGTATCTGTAAACCAATCTAAATTGAATTGAGAACCAGGAGCCTCTCTCAGCGTCGCCGTACAGATCCAGCCGTTACTATAATCATCATATGGACAGTTACTATCATATGCAGTGAAACTTTTCTGGTCGACCAGGAGTATTGGTGGTTGTTTTATACAATTCCACTTCACATTAACGTAATTTCCTGGCCCTGTAAATGTGAAGAAGGAGTTATCAGCTGAGCAGTCATCGTTCGGGACAGAGATGGTAACCGTCGCTCTCCCGCCCGGGGATAGTGTGCCACTTGACGGATTGAACACTACTCCAGGTAACCCACTGTCTGCAAACCAGCTTAGATTGCCCTGAGAACCCGAAGCAGGTTCCAGCGTTACAGCACAGGTCCAGCCACTTGCCCTTCTGTCACAGTCAGTCTTCGCGGAGAGACTGGTCGGATTCACCACCAGTATCGGTGGCTTCCCGCATGTCCATGGCACAGCGATAGGTATTTCTCCCGAAGCCGAGAAGTTGAGGAGAGCATTAGTTGGACACTTTGTGTTCGGAACTGCAACCGTTACCTGCACCGGTTGGTTTGGTGACAGGATACCGCTAGACGGCGTGAACTGTATTCCACTTAACCCTATAGCAGAAGCAGACCATTTCAGGTTACCTTCCGAACCGGAAGCCAGAGCTAATTTCCCTGTGCAAGTCCAACCTGAATTCGCAGCATAGCGACAATCTGTCTCCGCCTTGAAATTATTCGGACTAAACGACCAGGCGGATGTTGCGCAGTTCCATAGTATATCGAGTGTATTCCTCGGCCCTTTGAACATGAACGTGGCTTGAGCTGGACAGATCATGTTTGGGATAATAATCGTAACCTTTGTTGTCCGGCCAGGAGACAGCACACCATGTGACGGAGTAAAAGTTACTCCACTTACTCCGCTGCTTGAAGCTGACCAGTTCAGATTCCCATGAGCGCGGCTGTCGCTGCTCAACGATGCTGTACAGATCCAACCTGAATTTGCGCTATAGGAGCAGCCGGGGTCCCCAGGAGTATTGAAACTGTATGGACTGGCTGTTAGCACTGGCGGAGGGGGTGCAGGTGGGCCAGGCTGTGAGTGAGTTACAACCAGCGTGACCTGTATAGATGCATTTCCTCCATTGGAACTGATTTGGAGCATAGCTGTGTAGTTCCCTGGCATCAGGTGCGTTGCATCAGCTGTCACCTGCAAGGTCTGCGGTAAGTCTCCTGGCTTGACTATGCCAGTGGTCTGATTTAGCATCAACCAACTTGCATTGCCTGTATCTGCCTTCCAACTCAGTGTCTGCGTTCCGATATTGCCGAGTGCTACATTCAGTGTCGACTGTTGACCAGCTTGTAGCTGACCAAAATGAAGGCTTGTCGGGTTAACGTTCAGTTTCGCTAGCACGGGTACCGGGGGAGGTACGACCTGCAGCTTGATTCCCACCAATTTATCCCCACCATTGGAGTGGATTTGTAGCGTGGCAGAGTAGGCTCCTAGCTGTAGGTTTGTTGTATCGGCTGTCACATAGATGAATTCTTGCGAGCCATTAAGTTCAATCGCACCAGCTTTCGATTGTAGGCTGAGCCACGGCGTTCCTCTTGCATCGGCAGTCCAAATAAGGCGCTGTGCACCAGCATTGGTGACTGCTACCGATATCACCGCTTTCCTACCTTTTTCGAGCTTACCAAAATCAAGTGAAAAAGGACTACCTATAAGCCTGGCGGGCATTGGTAAAACATTGAATTGTAACTTTGCGCTTTGCGAGCCGTCTGTCGCCTGAATTGTATGGGGTCCCGGGGGCCAGCTAGCAAGTACTACAATGGGCACATCAAAGATTCCGGTATTACTCACTTTGATAGTATTATTCAGCGCACTTGACTGATTCGACTTTTCAGCACCCATCATCAGTAACGATGCCGCGGACTCTGCCCCTCCAGTATTTGAGGTCGTTTTTGTCGCACTAGATCCACTGAAGGCAAAGGATAAATTATGATCGAGGGAAAGTACAACACCCCCTCCAGCCGAGAAGCCTCGCCCATGCAGATGCATCACACTTCCTGGAGTTACATTGCTGCCACCACTCAATGAAAGAACTGGAGAACCAGGCTGATGGGCCAGTATCAAACCAATGCCACTGCCGGCGAGGACAACGATGGCAGTAACCACTAGTAATATTACTTTCGACGTAGTGTTTGCCATTAAGTGTGCAGCCGTATTTCGCAAGTGCGGTCTGTGCAGTCTGCCTGAATGTAGATGATGATGGTGATGGGTGGGTTGATGACGCCGTGGTAGAATATGCGGCGCCCATGAAGCAGCGTGTGGAGGCGCTGCAGAAGGGGGAGCTGCATGTTGCATGGCAGCTTGACCAGCAGGAGGTGTATTTGGCGTTACCGGAGTTCCTTGGACTGTTGGTACACCACCTGGCTGTGGTGTACCTTGTACATTTGGTATATTTACAGGAGGTGTCTGTCGATCTGCCAACCCGGGTAATAGTAGATCTGGCCATATAGCCTCTCGGTCGTCGGATTCACGGTACTCAGAGAGTGGGCTCCGCACGGTTGTCCCATCTTCAGGCTCTACACGCCTGGCTGCAAGATCCAGTCCTTGCTGTTCCTGCTCAGCTTTCATCGAAGCTAGGTATGTTTGACTGTTCAGCCCGGTGGGAATATTGATAGAGCCTAGATCAGTAATAGAGGCACCGCTTGGATCGGTTGGCAAGTCTCTGCTTGCATTCATTACTCGGCCACAGACTCCACAAAAACGAGCATGATTGGGCAGTTCTGCTCTGCAGTATTGACACCGTTGCATATTAGTCCCCCCAGACAAAGAAAATCCCACTCGTTTCTTTGGAACTAACTGGCAAGCACTATTAAGCAAGCACTATATTGGTGGCACTATCAAGCAAGCACTACAGAAGAATGAAGAGTCGATAAAGGCGTAATGTTTTCTCTTTATGAGTCCACTCATCAGTTTAACATATTTTTTGCATTTATACAGTAACAATTTCATTTAAATTTTGTGAACTTAGTCACATTCTCTACAACTTCCAAACCTTCACATTGCTAAACACTATATTAGCTGAATTACCAACGTTACCAGCAAAAACTCCTATTTGCCCATGCGTGTAGTTACTGTCATCATAGCTGCCAATTTTTTGCCGATTCACATAGAGATCAATGGCGCCGTTTTGCACCACGACTGCAAGCAGATTAAGGTCATTATGAATGAACGGGGCTTGTCCCTGTAATAAGACCTGGGCATGAGCAGGATTACCATCCACATAGCGGCTGAAGTAAAAGTGCCTATCTCTACCAATACTGAAGTAATAATATTTTACATTCGCCTTATCTGCACAAAAGACGATCCCCCCATAGTCGCCTGCGAAAAACGTTAATTGCACTTCGTAGACGAAGTTGCTGAAGTCTGTGGATTGAGCAAAACAGGGATGAAAATATCCTGTGTGTAGTTGGATAGCATGATAAGCTCCCCCGCTGAACTGGCAAGCTGCGCCACTCGTATTCGTCCCTTCCTGCCAGGAATCTCCTTGACTGTTATCGTTCAATGGATCATCGAGTTCCAATTTACCGGTATGGGTGTATAGGTCCGTCATGGCCACGACGGTTGACGTTGCGGCAGAATAGGCCGCATTAACTCCTCCTCTATTTGAACGAGCGAGAAAGAAAAGCTCGACAGTGACGACCATCATAAGGATTGCAAGCACAACCAACAATCCTTTTCTGATCATGGAAAATCGTTGTGGTCGGTTGATTACTGCAGGTAGCCTGGGCTCGAAAGGTTTGCCATCCTGAAGCGTCAACTCGTTACTATCTGAATGGAATGTGCGTTCAACGCTTTCAACGCGGGTCACGGCAATAGTGAGAATCAATGTGTCTGTTTGATTGCCGTTACTGTATGGTTGAGACTGGCCTTCAAGACGCATGACTTGACCGTTTCGTATCCCAGGCGGTATCGAAATAGAAATGTGCTGACCTCCTGACAGAACCAACGTGCGATTGGTTCCGTGGAGAGCCTCTGATTCGCTGATGGCGAGTGTTGCAGTAATTTCCTTGCTATCCACTGCGTGAGGTGCATTCATAACTGTAGATGCATCCATGCTTTGCATTGCTTGCTGAAAGGCGTATGCAAATGCAGCAACGGACGAGAAACGGTCTTGGGGCCGTTTGGCGATGGCGTGTAGTACTATCTCATCAAGCTCGGTCGGTATGGTGGGGTTGAGACTGCTTGGCCGATATGTTTGAGAACGAGAGTACCGGTCCATCAACTGCTCTTGCACACTGAGGTACGGTAGACGACCAGTTAACATCTGGTAAGTCATAACGGCGAGCGCATATTGATCAGTAGCCGGCTCAGCATATCCTCTCCACTGTTCAGGGGCAATATATGCAGGAGTACTGCCAATAGTACGCCTTGCAAAGGTGGTTCTGGTTGAGACCATAAACTGTGTTATGCCAAAGTCAGCTAGTAGCAAGTCGGGAAGGTTCGGTTGCTCTTCACCTCTTCGTAGAAGAAAGTTTGATGGCTTGACATCCAGATGAAGGATGTGATGGTCATGTGCATGTTGGAGAGCGCTGGCTGCTTGATGAACAAAATATGCAACATCCTGTGGCGAGAGCTGAATAGAGTCGCCACGATTATCTAGCCATGTAGCAAGAGTACCCTCTGGACATAGCGGCATCACAAGATAGTAAAACTGTATACCATTCACTTGTATTTCACCATAGTCAGAGAGGGGGAGGATATGTGGGTGATCGAGCTTGGCGATAGTCATAGCCTTGCGTAGAAAGACGTGAGTCGCGCCCTCCTCTTCATACGCGGAGGAGCGAGAAGTAACTTTCGCACGAAATACCTTGATAGCCCACTGTTGTTTGATGTGCACATCTTCCGCCAGGTAGACTTCACTCATCGCCCCCTTTCTCAACAAGCTCAGAAGACGATAGCGGTCAAGTTGTAATCCCTCGAGCGCCATACTTTTTTCCTTTTAACATTAAGCAAGGGCTGTATCGTACGAGAACAAGTAGAGGCGAATGCAAAAATAGTATAACACATGAGGTGAGAGGATGAAAGGAGACGAATTAGTTAGACTTTCACGCAATTCGATACCTTGTTAGGATGTTGTTATATAGCGCATATGATAGGATGTATGATATGGAAAGGTTACCCATTTAGCAGAGGAGCAATTACATCATGCCAGAAATCGACAGCGATCACGTTTTTGGGTTTGATACCCTGGCTGTGCACGCAGGACAACGACCCGATCCAACGACTGGTGCGAGGGCGGTGCCGATTTATCAGACAACTTCGTTTATCTTTGATGATACCGATCACGCTGCTCATCTTTTCGCTCTACAGCGCTTCGGCAACATTTACACCCGCATCATGAATCCTACTAGTGCTGCTTTTGAGGAGCGCATTGCGGCCCTTGAAGGCGGTACGGGCGCACTTGCCTCCGCTTCGGGGATGGCTGCGCAGATGGTGACGATGATGACGCTGCTTCGTCCTGGTGACGAAATCGTCTCCTCAAGCAGTCTCTATGGTGGCACACACACGCAATTTGATCTGACACTGCGCACCTGGGGTATCAATACTATCTTCGTGGATAGTATTGATCCTGAGAACTATCGCCGCGCTATAACACCACGCACCCGCGCCCTGTATGGTGAGACTATAGGTAACCCTCGTGGTGACGTGCTGGATATTCGCGCCGTCGCTGAAATTGCTCACGAGGCTGGAGTTCCTCTGATTGTCGATAATACCTTTGCTACTCCCTACCTGTGCCGACCATTCGAACATGGAACTGATATTGTTGTGCATTCGGCGACTAAGTTTATAGGGGGTCATGGTACTTCCATTGCCGGAGTATTGATTGAATCGGGAAAGTTCCCCTGGGATAATGGCAACTTCCCGCATATCGTTGACCCCTCTCCGGGCTATCATGGTGTACGTTTCTATGAGACTTTTGGCGATTTTGCTTTTGTGATGAAGGCCAGGGTAGAGACTTTACGCGATACAGGCCCATGCATTAGTCCATTCAACTCTTTCCTATTGATACAAGGACTGGAGACATTATCGTTACGCATGGATCGACACTGTCAGAACGCCTTGCAGGTAGCACAATTCTTACAGGAGCATCCCGCGGTCAGCTGGGTACGCTATCCAGGTCTGCCAGGAGATCCCTCATATGCACTTGCTCGGCACTACTTGCCGCGAGGCGCAGGATCCATTTTCACATTTGGCGTCAAAGGTGGGTATGAAGCTGGCAAGAAGGTTATTAACAGCGTGCGCTTATTCTCGCACCTTGCCAATGTAGGCGATACTCGCAGCTTGATTATCCATCCCGCAAGCACGACACATCAGCAACTTTCAGAGGAAGACCAGCTAGCAGGCGGGGTGACCCCCGACTTGATAAGACTATCAGTAGGTCTTGAGAATATTGAGGATATTCTGTGGGATTTAGACCAGGCCTTAAGGAAAACTCTATGAAAAACATGACACCCGATATGTATGACCGCTTAACGTTGTTGCAGAAGTATCGACATATTGCTCTTGTCGGCATTTCCGCTGATCAGTATCGCCCCAGCCACTTTGTCGCCATCTACCTGCAAGCTGAGGGCTATGACATAATCCTCATCAACCCAAGTTACGCTGGACAGACACTGTTGGGAAAACGCGTCTATGCCTCGTTGACGGAAGCGAAAGAGGCAGGAGAAGAAATAGAAATTGTAGATGTGTTTCGTAAAGCAGAGGATGTACCACCTGTTGCAGAGGAAGCGATCAAAATTGGGGCGAAAGTATTGTGGCTGCAGCTAGGCATTCGCAACGATGAGGCAGGTAAGAAAGCACACGACGCAGGATTGACGTTCGTGCAGAATCGTTGCATCAAGATGGAACACGCACGCTTCTTTGGCGGATTGCATACGGTCGGGTTAAATACGGGTGTCGTGCTGTCGAAGAAGTTGTAATTTGGCGCATTTACGGGGCAAAGCGAGGTGTACGACTGCCTCCACGAAATGCTCCAATGTCTCTCGTCATTACGCGACGGCGATGCCGTTTTAGGTCAACACCTTATCGATCTCGTTCTTTAAGCGACTGGGATGGGGTCCCATCAGTCGGCCAATGAGCTGACCATCTTTGAAGATCATCAGTGTAGGAATAGCCTGAATGCCGAGGTCAGCAGCTAAACGGTTATTCTCCTCGCTTGCCTCAATATCCATCTTAGCGAAGGCCAGTCGTCCCTTGTACTCATCACTCAAACGCTCGTAGACGGGAGCAATAGCGCGGCAGGGACCGCACCATGCAGCCCAGAAATCAACGATCACCGGAATTTCGGACTTGATCACCTTCTGCTCAAAGTCAGTAAAATTAACATGGAACAGGTTGGCGTGTGTATCCATAATGTTTTCGCGACTCACTTTCTGTATTTGAGTAGGTATCTATTTTCCAGTTCGCAGATGCTGCTATTCAAGACAATAAGATGGCCAGGTTTTCTATTCTGACCCTATCCCATAGTATACGATTTTTCTTTGCCCAAAATAAAGCGTCTCTTCCCAATAGAGTAGTAAAATTTTTGTTGGTTAGGCAATACTGGGGCGGACTGCTCTCCCGTTAAAGCGTTTGGGGCTGATGTGGTACGCTTCTTTCCATGAGCAGGCATACCAGAGGTGGTCAACAATCAATCTAGGGGCGACCGTGATGGTCGCCCGGCTAATTCACACGCTCTGGGGCCAGCGGTAACCGGCGGATTGATAGATTGCCTCAATGGTTGCAAGGTTCTCTATGGTCTCTGTCAGGCTAAAAGCTGGCTGAGCGCCCGAGCGCACACATGCTCCAAAATGTTCGACCTCGAGCCGGTACTGATCGACATGCGCAATGCGCTGGTGGATCGTTTGACCTTCTAAGGTCAGGATAACTTCGGTCTCGATATTCCCTGGTGTAAATGGTGCTGGAATGGTTATAGTACCTGCCTCTCCATGGATCTCAGCTACCTGGCGCGTTGGCAGTTCGAAGCTCGCATCTACCAGGCCAAAACGTGAATTACCGAAATCGAGAACGGCATTTGCGGAGCGTTCTACCTCACCTGCTTTGGGAGTATAGACACGAGCGGCAACAGCGACCGGAGGATGACCATAGACGGCGCGACAGAAATTGACTGGATAGCAACCAACATCCATGAGCGAACCGCCAGCCAATGCTGCTTGCAATCGAATTTCATGGGGACGTGGAGGCAGAAGAATATTGAAGGAGAATGATGAGCGTACTAACTTGACTGCACCAATGCGACCAGCGTTTACCTGTTCTAGTGCCCAAATGATCTGCGGATGGAAACGATACATGAATGCTTCCATGAGGAACCTGCCATTAGCTCGTGCGGCTTCAACCATTGTGGCACCTTGATTGGCGGTAACGGCCAAAGGCTTTTCACATAGGACGTGCTTACCTGCCTCTAATGCTTTGATAGACCACTCTGCATGTAGAGTATTGGGCAGCGGAATGTAGACAGCCTCGATCTCAGGATCATTGATAAGGCTCTCGTAGTCGCCGCAGATGCGCAAATCCGGAATATGGGGGAAAAGCTCTTTTGCACGCTGCGTGTTACGGCTGGCAATGGCCACCAATAACTCGTCGGGCGAATTGAGAATGGCAGGAATGACGTGCTTGACGCCGATATTAGCGACACTGAGTACACCCCAGCGCACTGGGGCAGAGTGAGAGACGATGGCAGTTTGCATCCGGTCATTATCCTTCTTTACAAACAAAACAAGCATATACATCCACTACGATGTATTCTAAGCAAGTACAGTACTACATCTACCACAAGGCTTGCAACACCGGCCAATCGGCGGTGGATAGACGAGGCATACTGGAAGCAGAGAAAATCAGACAAGGAAAACGACATCGCCTTTTGCTCTGAAAGTGAGCAATATCACATATTCACTATGCTTTAGAGCATAGCATATTCTAAAATAAAGGTATATCATCGTATATCAGATAAGGTCTACTTTGTAGATGTTTACAACTCATGTAGAACCATGAGAAATTGATTTGAACCTAAAAGCCCAGTTGAGATGCACGGAGAGAACTATGCAAAAAATTCCATTACGTCGATTTCAAGGTATGCTCGTGTGTGCCGTCGTTCTTGTTTTGATGCTTTTGATCACAGCCTGTGCGGGCACTGGCGGTAATACTGGACAGCCTACGACAGGCACCACTACCACGACAACATCTGCAACACAGGTGCCACCAGCCGCTACACAAACATCAGCCCCTACTTCCACACCGGTCGCGTTTAAAGCAGGCGGAATCTCATTCATCGGCTCGGTGAAGAGCATCACGAGCAGCAGACTTGTCATGAGCGCGCCCAATGGGCAGACATACACGATGGCGATCACACCCCAAACTGATCGTACAGCCTTTGGTGGTAGTCTACCTACTGCCGGGACCTCCGTCGATATGGACTCAGCCGTTAACCCTGACGGGAGCTTCACGGCAATGATCTTGAAGCCAGCAATGCCAGGTGATCCAGATCTGCATGTCATAGCGTATACAGGCGTCACGACGAGCGCAGTAGGAGCTAATCGCGTTATTCACTTCACGGTCGGTACTAAGAGCTACACCTTCCCTATTCCTACGACGGCGAACCTGAGTGATTTCGGTGGGAACGCACAGGCCATCGGGAACAGTGTATCGGTCAAGGTCAAAGTACAGTTTCCCGCTAACACAGTCGTCAGTGTCGGAAATTCCAATGCGTAGCTAAACAGGGGGAGCAACGAAACAAAATGGAGAGGCGCAATGAATTACGCGCCTCTCGCATGCGTTTGAGCCATTGACTCACAGCTCCTTCGCTCCTTCGGCCTGACCAATATGATGAGGATTTGGAGTAGTCGTGTGAAGACAGAGAGCTAACCCGTCAGCAACCTTTCTCAATCAGTGGGGCTGTGGAGGAACCAGATTCTGTATCTCCTCGTAGGATAGAAGTCATTACTACACCTGAGGCGTCCCAGTATCCTGCACGCCCCGCCTCAAATCCTCTCTGGCGGCAGTTGCGAGTTTGGCATAGCGTACCTTCAAGAGGGTGAGGTCTTCTTCGGTCAGCTCTTCGATATTAAGAAGTCCATTGTGGGCGCCCTCGACTGCACGGATCAATTCATCAAGCTTCAGTTGGATGGCTTCACTATCGCGGTTCTGGGTATTTTGAATGAGGAACACCATCAGGAACGTCACAATCGTGGTACTCGTATTGATAATTAACTGCCAGGTATCACTAAAGTGAAAGAGTGGACCAGTTATCGCCCAAACGCCGATGATCAAAACGGCTACCACGAATGCCACCGGATTGCCTAACGTGAGCGCCGTCCACCGTGCAAAGCGGGAAAAGGGTGATGCTCGATATAGCATGTGTCACTCCTCTCTGTGAACTCTTTGAGAGGGCGAGTCGTCGCTCACCTCAATCTCATTGTACAAGTCGGGATACCTCCTGAGGAAGGGTTGGAAGCGGAAAAGCTAGTTTCATGCTCTTTCATTACCTGCCCACCTGCTCTCATTCCTTGAAATTGGGAAAGTGCTGTCAATGCAGAGTTTGGAGGAACGGGTTTTCGGGTGCCCAAATACCCTCTGCCGACTGTCTCAGATACTCATCGCATGCCACAGAAAATGGCACGTTGATTTTGACACGATTTTTGAAACAGCTCAGTCATTCGTGCCACTGTTGCTCTTCTGACGCACTTTCGCATCCTCCCAGCTGAACCAAGTGTGTCAAGAAACGGTCGGTTGTGAGATGATCTGCGGAGGCAAAGAGAGGGGGAAGATCGATGGCGTGAGTGGCCAAACGGAGAGACCACTCACGCCATCGGAGGAAATCTTCATCTGGCACCAGGCACGAATTGGTTCGACTGTTGGCGCTGCGCGGGAAGATGAGGGAAATGGGTGAGCAAAGCTGACGCACACTGGCTTCTCACATCACCGTCATCTCACAGCGGAGGACGAACTCCTCTCCAGGCTCACTTGCCTCTTGACAACGGCTCTCCTGTCAACTATACTCTCTTTATAGATAAACCGTTTGTCGGTCTAAGAAAGAGAGACACGATGACCCGAAGTGTCAAACCAGAAGAATACGCTGAGAAACGCAACGCCATTCTCGATGTGGCAGCGCGTTACATTACGACCAAGGGCTATGAGCAGATGACGACCCAGGATCTTCTGGAGGCGCTCCAGATTTCCAGGGGCGCGTTCTATCACTACTTTGAGTCCAAGCAGGCCTTGCTGATGGCGCTGGTTGAACGCATCGGGGAGCAAGCTGAGCAACTCGTGCTTCCCATCGCGTCTTCGAGCGAAATGGGCGCCCAGGACAAGCTGCTGCGCGTCTTTGCCGTGCTCAACCAGCACAAACAAGCAAACCTGGATATGATCTTCGCGTTTATGCGCATCTGGTATGCCGATGAGAACGCCCTCTTTCGCCACAAACTCTACCTCGCCAGGATCAAACGACTCGCTCCCTGGCTCTCGCAGATCATCCAGCAGGGAGTTGAAGAAGGCGTGTTCACCACTCCCTATCCTGATCATGCAGCGAGAACGATTCTCTCCCTGCTTGAAGATCTTGGGTATGTCATTGTTGAACTTCTCTTCGCGCAAGAGGGCAAGCATCCTGACATTCCTCGGCTGGCCCAGCTTGGCGAGGCGACGGCTGATGCGCTGGAGCGAGTGCTGGGCATGAAGCCAGGGTGCTTGTGGCAGTCCTGGAGCGAAGACTTCTCGCGATGGCAGGCTCTCCTCGCATGATTCGAGAGAGGCCTTCATAGCTGTTTGGGTGCGCGACTTCCGCGCCTTCTGGGACAGATTACTTTGGGTACGAGGCTTGTGCTCTTGGCTCTCGCTGGCGCCTGGCGTGTGAGCCCGCTTGCCTGGAAAGGAAAGCCCTTGATGAGTTTCACCAGTCGTCTCGTGAGCTGGTTGATGCATTTGCCTCCAGCTCACACCCATGACCTTGTCATTACGCGCGATATCAACATACCTATGCCCGATGGAGTGGTGCTGCTGGCGGATCACTATGCGCCACGCAACGGCAGACCGCTGCCTACCCTCCTTGTCCGTTCTCCTTACGGCAGGAGGGGCTTGTACAGCGCCTTGGGCGCCCTTCCTTATGCCGAGCGTGGCTACCAGGTGCTCATTCAAAGTTGCCGTGGTACTGCTGGCTCAGGGGGTCAGTTTCTCTACGCTCGTCATGAGCACGACGATGGCCTGGCTACCATCGCCTGGATCAAGCAACAGGACTGGTTTTCGGGCGAGCTGGCTACCATTGGTGGCAGTTACCTCGGGTTTGTCCAGTGGGCCGTGGCCGCCGACGCCGGGCCAGAACTGAAGGCCATCGTGCCGCAGATCACTGCTTCGGATCTCAACCATTACCGCTCTCAAGGAGGCTCACTCCTGCTAGAAGTGGATCTGAGCTGGTCCTGCAGGATGACGCTGCTGGCCGCCACAGGGATAAGGCTCGGTTGGATCCTCCGCGTTGGTCAATTCAACCGCAACCTGGAGCGGGCCTACGGACATCTCCCGCTTGGGGATGCAGACCAGCTCGTGGTTCATCAGTCCTCTCAGTCGTTCCAGGAACTGCTGGTGCATGGACCCGAGGTTGCCTATTGGAAGCCCATCGACTGGAGTCAACGCCTGGCAGAGGTGAAAGCCCCCGTGTATCTGATGGCTGGCTGGTATGATCTGTTCCTGGATTGGCAATTGAAGGACTATCAAGCGTTGCGCCGGGAGGGCAAAGAGCCCTCTTTGCTGGTTGGCCCCTGGACCCATGTCAGCGCCGGTCTCAATGGGATGCTCATCCGAGCAACGCTGGCCTGGTTGGATACGCAGGTCAAAGGGAAGCAGGGCGGGGTACATGAGCTGCCCGTGCAACTCTTTGTCATGGGGGAAAATACCTGGCGTCATTTCGCCGATTGGCCGCCACCAGCTCGCTGCGAGCAGTGGTATCTTCAAGCCAACGGCAAGCTTGATCCCACGCCGTCACGCGCCTCAGAGCCAGATCGCTACCGGTATGATCCTGCTGACCCGACCCCAGCGGTCGGCGGCAATTCAATGGGAGCCAGGAAGCGGATGGGACCACAGGACAATCGCTCGCTGGAGGCACGATCTGATGTGCTGGTGTATACGAGCGCGGAGCTTTCGCACGATCTGGAAGTGATTGGTCCGGTCAAAGCCGAGGTGTATGTGCGTTCCAGCTTGCAGTATACCGACTTCTTCGTTCGGCTCTGCGTCGTGAAACCATCGGGCCGCTCCATCAATCTCTGTGATGGCATTGTGCGCTTGACCCCAGGGAGCGTCCCCCCGGAACCCGATGGCAGCCTGCGCCTCTGTATCGACCTCTGGCCAACTGCCTACCACTTCCGAAGGGGAGAGCGTCTTCGCGTCCAGGTTTCCAGCGGCGCCCACCCACGTTTTGCCCGCAATCTGGGTAGCGGCGAACCTCTGGCGACTGGGACGAAGCTGTGCGTTGCCTCGCAGACCGTCTATCATGACCCTGAGCATCCCTCGGCCATTGTGTTGCCGGTACTCGCGGCTCGGAGCGAGTGATGAGCAAGACGCCAAACCCTTGACGAGCTGATGTTTTTTCGCCCTTGTAGTATGCAGAGACATTGATGGGTATTCCCTCCTGAAAGAGGTGACCTATGATGCTTTTGATCAAAGCGCTGGTGTGGACAGTGGTGAGCTTTCTGATGATGGCTCTGCTCCTGTTCCTTCCAGCGGGTACCGTTCTGTGGCCTGCTGGCTGGATCTTCTGGAGCTTGTTACTCGGCTTTACGGTGGTGAACACCGGACTGCTGTTCAAGTCTAACCCTGGCTTGCTGCAAGAGCGCCTCAGTTTTTCCCAACCCAATCAACCAACCAGCGACAAGGTGCTCACGTCAGTGAACGCCCTGCTCGGTCTGGTCTGGTTCATCCTGATGCCGCTGGATGCGGTGCGATTTCACTGGTCGCATATGCCTCTTTTCCTCCAGATCGTCGGTGCTATTGTCCTGGTAGGCTTCATGCCTCTCGCGATCCTAACCTTTCGGGAAAACGCGTTCCTGGCGACTATGGCGCGTGTTCAGCAAGAACGGGGACAAACGGTCATTTCCACCGGTCCCTATCACTATGTGCGCCATCCGCTCTATAGCAGTGCTCTCCTCTTCTTTCTCGGAACGCCCCTGCTCCTTGGATCGTGGTATGGCTTGCTGTTTGTTCCCATCGTGATCGCCGGGCTAGTGGAACGGACCCTGCTGGAGGAGCGCGTGTTGCGTGAGGGATTGCCGGGCTATGCTGCCTATATGGCACAGGTCAAATATCGCTTCATCCCGTATATCTGGTAAGGAAGCCCTGATACGCTCGGAAGGAGAAGGCATTCCCCTCTCCTTCCGAGCACGAGATGCCGGAAATGCATGCATCCCGAGCCTTGTGGAAATGGGATTGATGATGTGATACAGCCTCTCGAACGCGCGGTCTGTCACAGAAAACCAACGATTTTGACACAGCTCATCCACAACACTTTGATGCTTCGCGCCGCCACCATCCCAGATGGTAATTGACGAGAGACGGGATCAGACTCCGGCTTGCGCCTGGCCGGCATTGTCGGGATCTCCATCGATCAGTCGGATGGCGTCTCGGCGCAGCGTAAGCAGTTCCGCGACGGCTTCCAGAGAAGATCAGCGGCGCTCAAAGGCAGTTTCGATAAACCCATCAAATCGTGGAAGCATGGGTCGGCTCCTCTCGTCTCTTTCGTACGTGCAGAGCACGCACAGGGCGATCAGGCGCTGGGTCAGGGACAGCTTTGGGGTTGGATGCTAACGATGTCCGCAAGTTATCACTTTCAAGCGTAAAAGATCTCCCACTCCAGGCCATTACGCTGTTCTCACCTGCGCCACATCCTCCAGGCCAAGGACTTTGATGGCTTGCTCGCGCAGGACGAACTTCTGCACCTTGCCACTGGCTGTCATCGGATAACTCTGCACGAACTGGAAGTAGCGCGGGGTCTTCTGGTGACTGATCTTGCCCCGGCAGTACTCGCGCAACTCTTGCTCAGTGAGAGGCTCATCCGCTTTGGGAATAACCACGGCCAGCAATTCCTCGCCGAAGAACGCGCCAGGTAATCCCATGACCTGCACATCGCCCTGCTTGAGGATGTACTCGACTTCCGCCGCACGAAGCAGCGGGTTGATCGTCTCGAGCAGCAGCCACTCCGGGATATTGGCCGCCCAGACGGCGATGTGATCGCCTTTGTGCAGACCCAGAGCCATCAGCCCTTTATGCCGTGTTGAACCGAATAGAAGTTCCCTAACAGAATATCACACGTTAGGGAACTTGTCTCATCCATCGCTGATGAAACATGTGCAATAATACAAAGGAGATAACCGTGACCAGCGGAGAGAAAGGATATATTCGATGACGAACTCCAAGATCTACATAGGAGCCATCGTGCTTGGCGTACTTGCACTTGTTGTTGGCATATTGTTATTTGCCAATATCTTCGGCACTCATCACACCCTACCCTATATTTTCCTGGTAGTAGGAGCGATTTTAGTAATCGTTGGCATTGTCGGGATGGTGGTCATGAGACGAAAAGGTCCAGCGTAATCGTTGCTTTCACAGTGAGAGTGTGACTTTTCCCATAGTTTGTCCGCAAAAGCCCGCTCTCACGCTCGATTCGACGACGCGAAAAGCATGAGATTCAGTGCCTTTGGCGTCATAGTTTGTCCGAAAGTACAGATTGGACGCTAACGATGTCCAAAAGTTTGAATGACCCTGAACTTCACCGGTCTCCTCACAGCTGGTGGCGGTTCGATCTGGTGAGCTACAAACGCCGGTTTGTAGCTCACCAGATCGAACCACGATGAGCCTCTATGGTTGTCGGCAACACATTGTTTCTCTACGTTTCAACCACATTGGTAGCGATGATTACAACAACTGATCGCGAAACACAGCGATCTGGGCACTGTGCTCACGTTTATGCTCTACTTGTCGCCTTGATCATCTCAGCCGCCTTTTCGCCGATCATGATGGCTGGTGCATTGGTGTTCCCCGATGTCACACTCGGCATGATCGAGGCATCGACCACACGCAGTCGCTCCACACCATAGACACATAATGTGGGGTCAACCACGGCCATCGCGTCCACGCCCATCTTGCAAGTACCTACCTGGTGATGGTACGTGATAACGGACTGCCTGACATAGCGTTCGAGATCTTTTTTACTGACGGTGTCTGGGCCAGGATAGAGTTCACCCCCGTTCCATTCATCCAGAGCCTTCGCCGCACCTATCTCGCGGCACATTTGCAGTGCCCGCACCAGGGCATTCACGTCGGACGGCACCGAGAGGTAGTTGGGATGAATCTCCAGCGGAACCGATGGATCAGTCGAGGTCAGCTGCAGGAAGCCCCGGCTGGCCGGGCGAATGTGCCCCGCCATCAGCGTGTACCCATCTGCCGGTCCAGACATGCCAGACACATAGACGGGAACATGGAAGAACAGCGGCTGGAGGTCGGGACCGGGGAGCCTGTTGTCGCTCGACCAGAACAATTGGCTGTGCATCGATTGGAGACCGGGCACTGGTGGGGGCACCCTCTGCTTCGCTGCGTAGATGAGGGGCGCAAGCGTGTGATCATGCAGATTCTGGCCGACCCCTGGCAGATCGACCAGGACATCCATGCCGAGGTGACGAAGCTGGTCTGCCGGTCCGATGCCTGAGAGCAGCAACAGCTTCGGGGATTCCACTGTTCCACCGCTGACGATGACTTCTGTCGTAGCATGCGCCTGCTTGAGATCACCATTCTGGGTGTACTCCACGCCCATGCAGCGCGTCCCATCGAACAGCAGTCGCCGCGCCAATGCACGAGTAAGTACGGTGAGATTGGGACGTGCTAGCGCTGGCTTCAGAAACGCGCTGGCGGTACTGTGGCGCTTGCCGCCCTTGATGGTCAAGTGACAGACACCGACACCGTAGATCTCGTCGGCACCAGCATTGAAGTCTTCCCGCAGGGGATAGCCCTTTTCCACAGCAGCTGCGATCATCGCCTGGTTGACAGGATGCGGCTCAAACTGTGAAAGCACGTGCAAGGGACCCCCCTGTCCATGATAGCGGGATTCGCCTCGATCGAAGTCCTCGGAGCGCTTAAAGTAGGGCAGGACACTTTCATAATCCCACCCGGCATTTCCCAGATAGGCCCAATTGTCATAGTCTGTGCGATGCCCACGAACGTAGATCATGCCGTTGAGTGAGCTGCTCCCGCCGAGTACTTTTCCTCGTGGCCAGTGCAGCGCCCGGTTGGCGGCATACTTCTGTGGAGCAGTAGAATAGGCCCAGTCCTCTTCGCCTTCCCGGAGTGCAAACAGACCAGCAGGATCGTGGATGTTCGGATTCTCATCCACCCCACCGGCCTCTAGCAACAATACTTGTGCGTCAGCTGTCTCAGTAAGCCGGTTTGCGAGCACGCACCCCGCCGATCCGGCACCAATCACGATATAATCGTACGTCTTCATGTGCTGACTGACCACCTAGACAAACTGCGCTACACTCAGGAGATTACCCTCACTGTCTTTCATCCAGGCTATTTTGACCGGGCCCATCAACGCCACACCTTTGATGGTCTTCAGGGAGGGCATATCGTACTCTTCAAATATCACTCCTCTTGCTTTAAGAGCGGCAACCTCGGTCTCGATATCGTCAACCGTCCAGCTAAGTTGGGTATGGGCCCCGCTGGCCGTCCCGCCAGATGGAAAGACCAGGAAGCGTGTGTCGCCACTGCGGTAAAAGACGCCTTCGGGCGCTTCGCTTTCCGCTGTCAGGCCAAGCTTTTCGGTGTAGAAGCGCTTGGCTCGTTTCATATCAGTTGCGGGTAGCGTTGCATGGATAGGATAATTCGCTAACATCGGTGTTCACTCCTTTTTATGCCTGCATTGTTTCACAGTGTTGTCATTCCGGTCCGTAGGCTTCCCCATGGCAGAAGTGGGATGCTTACACACCAATTCCGCTGAGGAGCCAGGCAGGATGAGCCAGCCAGAGGGCCGAAAGGCCCAGCAAGACGATCCCTATTACCGAGCTCAAACGCTGCCCGCCAGGATAGGTCTTCTCGACGATCATCACCCCGGTCAGCACCGCCATCGATACCAGGCTTCCCACGCCAATCCCAAACATGACCAGCATCAGTGCCCAGCAGCAGCCCAGGCAGAACGTGCCGTGGCGTAGGCCCAGGTGCCAGGCTGCTCCTACCCCATTGCGATAGTAGCGCACGAAGAAGCCGAACGGGCTGCGGCACTGCTTGAGACAGCGCCCCTTGAGCGGGCTGAACTGGAAAACACCCGCGACCGTGAAGGTTGTCGCGCCAATGACCCAGGAATGGGTGTCGAGCCAGGACCAGTGATGAACGAGCCAGTGGATCTGGGTATCTCCCAGAAAAGCAACGAGTGCGAACGCCGTCCAGACGACGGTATAGCCAGCCAGGAACGCTCCTGGTACCGCATGTGGGCGTCTCTGCTGCCGGCCAGCATGCACGATCATGTAGACCATCGGCATGCTCGATGGCAGCATCATCCCCACCGTCATGACTTGCCAGCAAGCCAGGAACACCACGAGGGCCACCAGCACCGGGAGATGGCTCTCCTCAAGCAGATAGTGATGATTAATCAGGTAGCTCTGGTTGGTGAGAACCGAAAGCCCTGCTATCGTCCAGGCGGCGACCACCAGAACCCAGGGCCAGAGGACAGGTGCCCGATAGCGTGGTTGGGCATTGTCCTTCACATCGGTGATTTCCGTAACGCGCATCGGACACCTCCTTTTCCTCGGTGCCTTGCGTTACGCTTCGAAGTGGAAGTCGCCTTGAATAGCGTTGCGTCCAGTGAACTCCCAGATCATGCCATACGCTGGAATGTTCACACGGTGATGCGACGCCTTGGCAAGGTAGGCTGGCGAACCAGGAATGGTGCTAAAGACGGTATCATGGATGGTCGTGGGTCGGCCGTTGGCATCCGTGTAGGGGGCCATCTCCGCTTCAACGATTTCTCCCACACGCAGTGTCCCTTTCCCGCCCTCGACCCGGTGCTCAATGGGCACGAAATGGACCGCCACGCGTTCGCCGACCAAACTGGCTACCCCAGCCAGGGGACCCCCGAGTTTGCCACCAAAGGCGTTGAGGATGGCTTCTTGTTGCTCTGGCGTTGCTCTGTCATCAATGTAGAACACCGCCCTCCAGTTCCCGGCCAGGACATTGCCGGGAATCTGATTGACCTGGACAAACGAGAGGTTGGAGACATCCACGCCCCCCACCTCGCCCCGATCAATGTGGTAGGCATTGACCGAGTCGCACCGACCACCATCAGGATCATCGCCCACCCAGCAGGGGCATGGCCCGCCGCAGGAACAGGCTTCCAGGAGCGTACCATCGAGTACATAAGTTTTCTGTGTATCTGCCTGTGTTGTCATCGTGTTCTTCTCCTTTTCCTATCAGAGCCGTTGACGCGCAGCGTAGCCGCGATCAAGCGGCGTTACGGCTCTGGATTAGTGCCGAGTGTGACTACTGCTTTTCGTTGAGCAGATGGAAATCCATCTACATCTGATGGACGATCCGTCGTAGCAATAACTTCTTGAAATCGGTGGAGCTTCTCGCTCCAGATGACCACCTTCCTTTCTCTTCCGTAGTGATGTGTATGTAACCAGTCGTCCGGCTGGCGCGTCTTCGCGCCAACAACCGATTGATACCTTCCACCACTAGTATGCCCGAAAACTGTCGGTTTTCTCTTCGTGAAAACACGAAGATTAGTGAGGAGATACCACGAAGATTTCTGTGAGGTTAGAGAGGGAGAAATACGTAGCTTTCGGAGAGAGCGATACAGCAGTGTCAGTGGAGTTGCGCAGAGATCCATACAGGCGCGTTTCAAGAAGATACGTGTTGTAGTGTCCTGGCTCGCGCTTCAGAGCTAGCTCTGCTCTTTTTTCCCCAACCCTCTTTCGGCGGCCCACACAGCAATCTGTGCACGCGAGGCAAAGCCTAATTTGGACAATATATTCTCGATGTGCTTTTCAATTGTCCGGTAGTTGACTACCAGGATCTCAGCGATCTCACGATTCGACTTTCCTTGTGCGATCAGTGCTGTTACTTCGCGTTCACGCTCGGTGAGTCCACCGAACGCTTTTTTAGCAGCAAGGCGCGGAGAGATCGGCTCTTGACGAGAGATCAGCCCAGAGGCCTTGTGCAGGAAATGATCGCGGAGAGACGTGTCTGGAACGGAGACCGCAAGTTCCTCGATCAGTTCTTGGGCTGTTGCAAAGGCAAGCGCAGCCTCCTCATCACGAAGCTCAGCCTGATAGAGCTTTCCCAGGTCGATGGCAATGCGCCAGAGCGATGGTCGCAACCCTTGTGCATGCGCAGCATCTTGCGCGGCGCGCAGCATCTTTTCTGCTTCTGTTTCCCGATGAAGCGCCACGAGGGCCTCACCTCGCAGTTTCCAGAGGCGAGGGATAACACGCTCCACAGAGATGTTCGCGGCGGATGCGAGCAGTTGATCGGCGATGTGCAGGGCAAGATGTGGGTCGTTGCGGGCAAGTGCGAGTTCTGCACGAGCATACCAGACGAGCCGCTGCCCGACCGTTTGGGTGGGATCATCAGGCCCGAGCGCTGCGTTGAGGAGGGATTCGGCCCGCGTGACATCGTGTTGTGCAAGAGAGACGAGAGCAAGAAACCCAGATACAATGCGGGTCCAGAACCGTGAGCCGATCTCCTGCGCGAGTGCGAGCGCTTGCTCCAGGTGCTGCTGGGCCTCTGAGAGTGCAAGCAGATCGAGATACAGTGCTCCCAATGTCCGGTGTCCGGCGGTCATCCACTGGCGATGCTCGATCTCTTCGGCGATGGCAAGGCCACGCTGTGCCACCTCCAGCGCACGTGCGTACTCCCCCCGTGGGCCCAGGCATATGCCCATGTGAATCAGGGTGTAGGCTTCGTCAGAGCGCTGGCCAATCTCGCCTGCGATCTTCAACGCGAGCTCGCCTTGCTGAAGCAACTCGGCAAAACCTACCGCCGCTGGGACCATCGTCTCGTTCTGATAATGGCCGCCACACAGCATCAGCGTCACCAGGCTAGAGATCAAGCGCTGGCGATCGTCCAGCTCACGGAAGAGGACGATGGCTTGTTGATTATACACCGCGCATTGCATCAGGTCGCCGCTCAGTAAACTCGCCATCCCCAGGAGGTCCAGCGTCGAAGCCTTGCCGCTCTGGTCGGAGAGCGCTTGAAAGGTAGCCAGCGCCTCCTGATGGC
>WNGD01001408.1_pt1 | contig 26269 bp, 30 predicted proteins | sample 5400671 | NCBI WGS metagenome assembly WNGD01 (sample SAMN13153369, study PRJNA577476) | soil metagenome | isolation source: 40 cm soil or saprolite under grassland replicate 2 | place: USA:California | collected 2016-06-15
GTCTTCGGATCGGCCGATCGCGACCCCGAGGCGTTCGAACGACCGGATCGCTTGGACATCGGCCGAGCGCCAAACCCGCATCTGAGCTTCGGCGCAGGTATCCACTTCTGTCTCGGCGCCCCGCTCGGCCGACTCGAGCTCCAGACGTCGTTCGGGGCGCTCCTCGAGCGCTTCCCCCGGATGGAGCCGGTCGAAGAGCCGCGATGGAAGCCGAGCTACATCGTCCGTGGTCTCGACGGCCTGCGCGTCCACCTCGGCTAAGGTGCGCGCCATGAACGAGGACCAGCACGAGGAGACCTATCGGCGCGGGCGCGAGCGGTTCCTCGAGATCCACGACGAGCGAGCGCTGCGGACGGTCGAAGGCCTCGGCGATCTGGGGCGGCACATCGTCGAGTTCGTCTACGGCGAGCTGTACACGAAACCGGCCCTCACCGATCGCGATCGGGAGCTGGGCGCCGTCGTCGCACTCACCTCGCTCGGACGATCGTCGCAGCTCCCGCAACATCTCCGGGCCTCGCTCAAGGCAGGGCTCACCCCCGAGCAGCTCCGCGAGGCGATCATGCTGACCGCGACGATCGCAGGGTTCCCACCGGCGATGAACGCGATGTCGACCCTCAAGAGCGTGCTCGCGGACCGCGACCGTTCCGCCGCACCCGAGGATCCTCCGGAGGCCTGAGCTTGCTCGGGAAGCGCCCGCCCTCGTCCTATGCTGCGCGCATGACCCGGCTCGGCGATGACCGCGGCGGCGCGCTGACGAAGGTGCTCGCCACGTTGTTGGTGCTCGCGCTGCTCGCGAGCGCGGCTCTGTTCGTCTACACCCGGTCGCAGGACCCGTTGGCGCTCGGGGTCGACGCCTTCGTCGGATACAACGGCGCGTTGGCCGATCACGGCACGCCCACCGATCCGCTGGTGAAGCTCGAGCCCAACGGGCAGATCTACCTCGCGACCACGGTCCGCAACGAGGGAAGTCTCCCGGTCACGATCACCGGGCTCGGGCAGCCGCCGGACGAGGAGCAGACGCCGTACATCCCGGTCGAGCTGCACCTCGGCGACGGGAAGACGCCGGACCCCGCCGGAAGCACGTCCGGGTTCGAGTCAACCAAGCTGAACCCCGGCACCGGGATCGGCATCCTCGTGGTGTACGCGGCGAACGCGAACCTCATCTGCAGCCTCTTCACGGACACGTCGGAGGGCAGCGGCACCGAGATCCGATCGTTCACGCTCAAGTACACGACGTACGGCATCCCCGACTCCCAGACGCTCGACGTCGGGCACACGCTCGTCGCGGTCGCCCGGCCGACCCGCACGGAGTGCGCGCAGGCGATCGCCGGCTGACGCGGCTAGACATCGCGACGTCGTTCGAGCCACACCGCCGCGTACCACGCCGAGGCGACGTACAGCACCATCAGCCCCGCCGCGGCCGCCGGCCCGAACAGCAGCGCATCCGGAGCGCCGAACGCCCCTTGCACACCCGTGAACGGCGCCCATCGCTTGAGCGCCGGCACGAGCACGGTCGCGAGCGGTTCGGCCACGAAGACCCAGCCGAGGAGTCCCAGGATGGCGACCAGCTGGCTCCTGATCGCGGCGCCGACGCAGACCGCGAGCGCCGCGCCGTAGGCGCATTGCACGCAGACGTCCGCCATCGCGGTGACGACGCCGAGCCCGAACGGGAGCGCATCGCCCTTGACGGCGAACCAGGCGGCAGCGATCACGAGCGGGACGATCCCGCCGACGAGGCCGAATGCGGCGCCGAGTGGGATCGCCGCCAGGACCTTCGCCGAGATCACGTTGGTGCGTGACGGCGTCGCGAGGTACGTGCCGGCCGCGGTCCCGTACCGATACTCCCCCGTCGCCATGGTGGCGGCGAGGACGATCGCGAAGAACGACATCGCCGCCCCGCTCCACACGAGGGTCTGCACATCCTCGACCGTCGTGATCGGCCCGAGCCCCTGCCGGAGCCCCTCCGACGTCCCGGCGACGAGGAGCACGGCGACCGTCGCGAGGACGACGAGCGCCGATCCTCCGATCGACAGACCGATCCACAGGCGGGTCGTGCGGACCTTGCGGAGCTCGGCATGGATCAAGCGCATCAACGCGACGCCTCCGGCGCGTCGGGACGCGCCGGAGGCGTCGCGTACCCTCCGGTGAGCGAGAGGAACGCGTCCTCGAGCGTCGACGTTCGCTGGCTGAGCTCGTGCAGCACGGCGTGTTCGTCGGCCGCGATCCGCCCGACCTCCTGGATCGCGAGGCTCCGCACGGCGAGCGCACCGTCGGCCTCGACCACCACCATCGCGCCGGCGCGTTCCAGGGCGGCGCGCAAACGGTCGGCATCGGGCGACCGCACGAGCACGGCTTCGCCGGCGGCGGTCGTCAGCTCCTGGACCGACCCCTGGGTCACCAGCGCCCCGCGGTCGATCACGACGACACGGTTGGCGACCTCGGCGATCTCGGAGAGGATGTGGCTCGAGATCAGGACCGCGCCGCCGCCGTCGACGAACCGTCGGAGGAACCCACGGAGCCACGCGACCCCGGCGGGATCCAACCCGTTGGCCGGCTCATCGAGGACCAGGACCTCCGGCTCACCGAGCAACGACGCCGCGAGCGCCAGCCGCTGGCGCATCCCGAAGGAGAACCCGCGCACCTTCGAGTCCCCGTACTCCCCCATCCCCGTCAGGGCCAGCACGGCTTCCGTCCGCTGTTCGTTCAGGCCGGCTTGCAGGCACACGACGCGCAGGTGGTTCCGCGCGGTCCGACCGGGATGGAACCCCGTGATCTCGAGGGCGGCGCCGACGCGGCGAAGCGGCATATCCAGGGCTCGATATCGACCGCCCAGGACGTGCGCTTCACCGGACGTCGGCGACGCCAACCCGAGTAACACCCGCATCGTCGTGGTCTTGCCTGCGCCGTTGGGTCCGAGGAACCCCGTCACGCTTCCGCGGGGAACCGAGAACGACAACCGGTCAACGGCGGCGGCTCGTCCGTACCGCTTCGTCAGGTCGAGGATCTCGATCGCCGGATCGTCCGAGCTCATCGAGCGGCAAGCCTATCGGGGCTCCCATCCGGACTTCGGAGCGTCGCGACTATGCTGCCAGGGTGCCCCTCTACCGGCTCGAAGAGCTTTCTCCGGCGCTCACCGCACCCGTCGTCGTCGCCGCATTCGACGGCTGGATCGATGCCGCTGGCGCGGCGAGCAGCGCCGCGGACCAGCTCGCCCTCGAGAGCGACCTGTTAGCCACCTTCGAGGACGACGTGCTCTTCGACTATCGCTCACGACGGCCCACCCTCGACGTGATCGACGGCACGCTGACGCGTCTCGTGTGGCCCGCGCTGGAGCTCCATCGACGAGGAGCCTCGGGGCGCGATCTCCTGGTGCTGCACGGCGCGGAGCCGGATTTCCGTTGGAAGGAACTCGCGAACGACATCCTCGAGCTCTGCCTCCGGCTCGGCGTGGTCGAGTGGATCAGCCTCGGCGCGATCCCGGCCGCCGTGCCGCACACGCGCCCGGTTCCGGTGATGGCCACCGCCTCGGCAGAGGGCTCGCTGCACGAGGCGGAAACGAAGGGCCCCCCGGGGCTGCTGCGCGTCCCGAGCGCGGGGCTCTCCGCGATGGAGGTCGTCGTGAGCGGCAGCGGCATCCCCGCCGTGGGGTTCTACGCGCAGGTCCCCCACTACGTTGGCGGACCCTACGCGGCCGCGACCCTCGCGTTGCTGCAGCACCTCTCCCGCCACCTGCGGATCGAGCTTCCGCTGGACGCGTTGGACGATGACGCGAAGAGCCAGCGGGAGCGGTTGGATGCCGCCGTCGCCGGGGACGAGGACGTCCGTGCGATCCTGCTGCAGCTCGAGAGCGCGAGCGAGGAGGAGATCCCCTCGGGTGACGATCTCGCTGCGGAGATCGAGCGCTACCTCCGGAACGAGGGACCCGGCACGATCCCGCCGTCGTGATCCGGTTCAGGCGTCGGGTCGCTCGGGTGCCATCGCCCCGTCGGCATGGGCGTCTGCGGGGATCCGTTCGTACTCGCGGACGTGATGCCACGGGATCCCGACGCGGCGCACCATGACGGTGCCGTGGTCGGTGTCGACGACGTCGTCGAGCAGCATCGTCACCGCGAACGCTCCGGTCTCGAACCCGTCCGCCGACACGAGGTGCTCCTCGGCGGTTCCGTTCACGTCGTCGAGGACGAGCCGCACACGCGCCGAGACGCGATGCTCCTCGGCGAACTCCTTCGGCGGCAGATCCCACTCGTAGCGGCGGACACGGTGCCACGGGATGAACCGGCGCCCGATCGCGACGCCCCGGTCCGCAGCTTCGAACTCGGCCGCCGGCGTCTGGATCGTGGAGCTGCCGCCGCCCGGCTCATCGACGAGCACGGTCACGACCCCACTCGCGATCCCCGTATCCAACGTGCGCACCGGGTCCATCGAACCACCCCCTCGGATGAGGAGCGTACGTCGCTCGATCCCTCCGTGCGTCGGACGTTCGGCTCGAAAACCGTGGGCCATCGGCCCTGCTAAGGTTCGACCGCAGACGCGTCGCGGAGGCGAAGTCCGGTCGGAAACCGGCGCTGTCCCGCAACTGTGAGCCCGGAAAGGGCGAGCCAGGCCGCCCTCCGTGACGCACCGGCTGAACGAACCCTCGCGGCAAGGGGGACCGGCCACCGGGCGTGCCGCCCGGAGACGACCTCCGCGCTCGGGGTCGTTCCGATGGGCGCGCGGACGCCCGGAAAGGAGTTGCCCTCATGGGCACGACCCTCCAACGGGTCGCATCGCTGCTCGTCGTCTGTTGCCTGTCGGTCGCGGTGGCAGGTCCCGCGGCGGCGGTGATCACGGACCCGCAGCGAGCCGACCAGGCCATGGCCTACGTCGGGGCGCAGGAGCGGACGAACGGCTCGTTCCCCGGTTTCTCCGCGATCGGTTCGACCGCCGATGCCGTCCTGGACATGGCGGCGACGGGATACGGCGGCGAGGCCGGCGCGATCGGCTTCCTCCGCCGACAGGTCCGCAAGGACCACGTGACGACGGTCGGCCTGATGGCCAAGGTCGTGATGGCGGTGGTGGCGGCCGGCCGTGATCCTGCCACGTTCGCCGGCACGAACCTGCTCGCCCACATCAAGGGGGCGGAACGGCCGAGCGGGCGGTTCGGCGACGCGACGGTCTTCGATCAAGCTCTGGCGCTCCTGGCGATCGAGGCCGCCGGCCAGACGCCGGATGGCGGTGCGGTGGCCTGGCTGACGGACGCGCAATGCCCCGACGGCGGCTGGCAGTTCGACCGGCCGCACCGCGCGACCGAGAACCGACACTGCCGCAACGTGAGCGCCGCGGGAGACTTCTTCCGTTCCGACACCAACACGACGGCGTACGCGGTGATGGCGCTCCACGGGCTCGCGACCCCCGGCTCCGACCCGTTCACGTTCTTCGCGGCGCTCCGCGACACGACGTACGGCGGCTGGGGATATACCTGGGGCTTCCGCAGGACCGACGCGAACTCGACCGCGCTCGTGATCCAGGCCTTCGCGACATCGGGTACCCCACTCCCGCCCGGAGCGATGCACGCCCTCCGGAGGCTGCAGTATCGGTGCGGGGCGGTCGCCTATTCGTTCACGGACGCCGGGAAACGAACCGGGAAGGACGTCGGCGCATCGATCGGCGCCGTGCTCGGGTTCCTTCGCGAACCACTCCCGGTGACCCCCGTCACGCTCGGACCGCCCTGGGCCACGACGTGCAGGCCGTAGCGACGACGTTGCTCCGACGTCCGGTCGCGGCCGCGATGCTGGTGGGCGCCGCGCTCCTCTCCGTGACCATGCCGGCGGCCACGGGGGCGGCGCCCGCGTGTGCGGCCACGACCGGACCCCACGCGGCCCTCGTGGTCGACACCGGAGTGGGCACCCGCTCCTTCTGCGTCGCCCTCGATGCGACCACCGTGAGCGGGATCCATCTGATCGAGCTCGCCGGCGCACAGGATCAGCTCACCTACGGGTTCGGGTCGGGCGGTCAGGCCGTCTGCCGCCTCGCAGGCGTGGGACCGCAGGGTGACGACTGCTTCGCCGACTACCCCGACTACTGGGGGTACTGGCACGGGGACGGACACGGTGGATGGACCTGGTCCTCCAGCGGCGCCGCCTCCGCCCGGGTCGGCAACGGGGCTCTCGATGCCTGGGTCTGGGGGTCCGGTGACTCCGGAGCGACCCATCCGAAGCCGCCGTCGCTCGGGATCGACGACGTCTGCAGAAAGGCGGCGACCACCAGCCCGTCGGCCGCTCCTTCACCGTCGGGGGTCGCCGCGACCGCCTCGAGCTCGACCGTTCGAGCATCCACGCCGCCCGGCCCCACCCGCGCCCCGGACTCGGGCCACCCGGCCACGCCCCGGTCGGACCCCTCCGGTGGACGCAGCGTGGCGGCCGTCCCATCGGAGCGTTCGACGCCGGCGGCCGCCGCTTTGGCGGCGCAGGGTCCGCCGCCGGGGAGCGCCGGCCCGGGGCCTGGGGTGCTCCTCGCCCTCGCGCTCGGGGCCGCGCTCGCGGGCGGCGGCTGGCTGCGGTTGCGGAGCTCGCGCCGCGAACGGAGCGATGCATGATGGATCGCCCCTCGATCCACCCGGTCGCGTGGATCGTCTGGGCGACCTCGGCCGGCTTCGTCGCGTTCGTCACGACCGACCCCGTCTACCTCATCCTGCTCTGGGGCGTGTCGTGGTTCGTCTACGCGAGCCACCGCGTGGACCTCGAGCATGCACGCTCGTTCCGTCTGTTCCTGACCGGCGCGGTGATCGCCGTCGCGCTCCGAACCGCCCTCGTGTTCTTCGGGACGGTCAGCGTGGCGAACACGAGCTTCTCGTTCCTCGAGGGGCTCCGGCTGGGCACGATCCTCGTGATCTTCGGCACGTTCAACGCCATCACGGACCCCTTCGGGCTCGTTCGGATGGCTCCGCGTCACTTCCACGAACCGGCGCTCGCGGCCGCGCTCGCCCTGTCCATCGCGCCGCGGACCGTCGCCGGGGTCGGGCGCGTGCGCGAGGCCCAGCGGATGCGCGGGATCCGCGTCCGCGGTGCACGAGCCCTCCCGGCGCTCGCCGTGCCGGTCCTCGAACGCGGGATGGAGGAGGCGCACACGCTCGCCGAGTCCATGGACGCGCGGGGGCACGGAGCGGGTCGCCGTTCGCGGTACCGGCCGCAGGCTTGGACCGGCGCCGCGCTCCTGATCGCCGTCGGCGGGGTCGGCGCCGCGGCGATCTTCCTCGCCGCATCGGTCGGCGGCTGGGCCGTCTTGCACCCGCAGACGTCGCCGATCGTCTGGCCGCAGACGGCCCCGCTCCTGCTCGGCGCGACGGCGCTACTGGCGGTCCCGGGCCTCGTCGGGCTGGCGGAACCGTGAGCGACGCGCTCCGCTTCGACGGCGTCACGTTCACCTATCCGGAGGGCGTGCGTCCGGCGATCGACGCCGTCGACCTCGCGATCGGCGAAGGGTCGTTCGCGCTCGCCGTCGGACCGACGGGGTCGGGGAAATCGACCTTGCTCCGCGCTGCGAACGGGCTCGTCCCGCAGTTCACCGGGGGAACCTTCGCCGGGCGGGTCTCGGTGGACGGTCGCGACACCCTCGCGCACGCGCCGCGACGCCTCGCCGACGTCGTCGCCTTCGTGCCCCAGGATCCGGCCGCGTCGTTCGTGCTCGACCGGGTCGAGGACGAGCTCGCGTACGGCATGGAGAACCTGGGCGTCGACCCGTCGCACATGCGGCGACGGGTCGAGGAGACCCTCGACCTGCTCGACCTCGCCGACCTGCGCGACCGAAGCGTCCGGACCCTGTCCGGCGGCGAACGCCAGCGCGTCGCCATCGCGGCGGCGCTCACCGCCGGGCCACGGATCCTGGTGTTAGACGAACCGACCTCGCAGCTCGATCCGCAGGGTGCGGAAGACGTCATGGCAGCGCTCCAACGGCTCGTGCACGATCATGGCATGACGGTCCTCCTCGCCGAGCACCGTCTGGAGCGTGTCGCCGGATGGGTCGACGTGGCGATCGGGTTCGACCGCGGCCGGGTGCGCTCCGGGACCCCAGCCGACGTGATCGGCCAGCTCGGAGCGGGGCCGCCGGTGACGCGCCTCGGGCGGATGCTGGGCTGGGATCCGCTCCCGCTGACCGTCCGCGCGGCTCGCGCCCTGGCCGCGACGGGCGCCCACCCGATGCTCCCGCCGCCCGATCCGGCGGGCAAGGGTCACGCGCACCGGTCGGTGCTCGCGGAGGTCCGGGGGCTCCGCGCCACGTACGGCGAGACGACGGTGCTGCGAGAGCTCGACCTCGACCTGCACGAGGGCGAGATCCTCGCGGTCATGGGTCGCAACGGTGCCGGGAAGTCGACGCTCCTGCGCGTGCTGGCGGGGATCCACGAGCCGGCCGGTGGTCACGTCCGGGTCCGCGGCACGAGACCTCGTCCCGGCGTCGACACTGCATTGTGTCCTCAAGAAGCGGACGCGCTGCTGTTCAACGACTCCGTCGAGCAGGAGGTCCGGGCGACGCTCGTGGCGCGCGGCGAGGCCGGCGACACCGGACCGTGGCTGGCCGCCCTGGGCATCGCCGACCTCGCCGCGCGCCACCCCCGCGATCTGTCGGCGGGTCAGCGCCTGCTGGTGGCCACGGCCGCGGTCGCGGCGACCGACGCGCCGCTCCTCGCCCTAGACGAGCCGACCCGCGGGCTCGATCCCACCTCCAAGGAGCGGCTGATCGGCTTCCTGCGCGGTCACGCGACCGAGGGACGGGCGGCCATCGTCGCGACGCACGACGTCGAGCTCGCAGCCGCGGTCGCGACGCGCGTCGTGATCCTGGCGGGCGGCGAGGTGATCGCAGACGGCGATCCCGGATCCGTCCTCGGCGACTCTCGCGTCTTCGCCCCGCAGATGACCCGCGTGTTCGGGCCGGGGTGGCTCACCCCGGAACAGGTCGCAGAGGCGCTCACGTGACCGCCCGGCTCGAGCTCGGGCTGGAGGCGGGGCCGGGCGGCGTTCGCGAAGCCGAGGCGCGCGAGCGGCTCACCGTTGTCGTCCCGGGCCTGCGCATCGCGCTGCTCGTCCTCGCGAACGTGATCGGTCTGCTCGCCTTCACCTGGCCGTTCCTGCTCCCGTCGGTTGCAGGGCGCGTCGCCGAGAACCACCAGGGGGACGGGCCGTGGATCGTCGCGGCGCTCGGCGCGATCCTGCTCGCGCTCCTGTTCCTCGAACTCGGACGCGGCGGCCTGGGCCCGAAGACGATCGCCCTCCTCGGCGTCCTGGGCGCCGCGATGGTCGCGCTCCGCCTCCCGGGCTTCGTGGCCGGGTTCAGCGCGCTCTTCATCGTGGTGCTGGTCGCCGGCAACTCGCTCGGGCCCGGGTTCGGGTTCCTGCTCGGGTGCGTCGGGATGTTCGCGAGTGGGATCTTCGTCGGCGGACTCGGACCTTGGCTGCCGTTCGAGATGGTGGCGGTCGGATGGGTCGGCGCCGGCGCGGGACTGCTGCCGCACGGCAGATCGTGGCGGACACGGGTCGTGTGGCTCGCCGCCTTCGGATTCGCGAGCGGCTACCTCTACGGGCTCGTGATGGAGCTGTGGTTCTGGCCGTTCCTTACCGACGGCTCGGCGCTCGCTTGGGACCCCACGGGCGGCGCGTGGATCAACGTCAGGCACTACCTCGGCTTCTACGTGGTCGACGGTCTGACGTGGGACACGTTCCGGGCTGTGGGGAACGTCGTGCTCGTCCTCGCGATCGGGAGGCCCGTGCTGGCGGCGCTCGACCGGGCGGCACGCCGGATGCAGCTCCGCGTGGTATGACGGGTCCCCGTCCGACAGGAGGCGATCCATGGGGCAGTTCCCGCCGTCGTTCTTCCAGGACCCGAACGCCTTCGAACAACCGGAGGTGGAACGGATCCTCGAGGAGGAGGCGCATGAGCACCATGCCGATCATGAGCACGGTCCCGGGTGCGGCCACGAGGCCGTCGAGCACGGGGACCACGTCGATTACCTCCACGATGGACACCGGCACTTCTTGAGGGACGGCCTCTGGCATCACCACCGCAGCGACGCCGGGTAGCATCCCGGGATGCCCGAGGCTCCCACCGAGCGCGCCCGAGTCCACCGACTCCCCGAACGAGCCGCGTACGACCGCGGCACGATCGAAGCGATCCTCGATGAGGCCCTGATCTGCCACGTCGCCTGGACAGATCGCGAGGGCCGAGCGCGGGCGCTGCCCACGATCCATGCTCGGGTCGGGGACACCCTGTACCTGCACGGCTCGCGCGCCGCTCGCGCATGGAGGGCCGTCGCCGCCGGGGCCGAGGTCTGCGTCGTCGCCACCATCGTCGACGCGCTCGTCCTCGCGCGGAGCGCCTTCCATCACTCGATGAACTACCGCAGCGTCGTCCTGTACGGACACGGTCGCGAAGTGACCGACACCGACGAGCTCGAGACCGCCGCGAGGGCGATCACCAACCACGTCCTGCCTGGCCGGGAGATCGAGGCTCGGATGCCGACGGCGGAGGAGTTCAAACAGACCATCCTGTTCGCGATCCCGATCGACGAGGCCTCCGCGAAGGTCCGCACGGGCCCGCCGAAGGACGACGAGGCCGACCGCGAGCTGCCGATCTGGGCCGGTCTGCTTCCGCTCGAGACGAGCGGCGGACCGCCGGAGTCCTCACCCGATCTCCTCGAAGGGATCGAGGTTCCCGCGTACGTCGTCCACCCCCGGCGTCCCTGAGCCGACGGGCCGGGCTGGACATCCCGGCAACCCTCGTGGTACACATATATCGGTCCGATATACTCGTCCGATATATCGAAAAGAGATAGGACATGTTGGAACTCGCGATCTTGGGCCTCCTGAAGGAGCGCCCGATGCACGGCTACCAGCTCTCGAGGGAGCTCACCGGCCAACTCGGCGGTCTCTGGAAGGTTTCGTACGGTTCCCTGTACCCCACCCTCAAGCGACTCGAGCGCGAGGAGGCGGTCGAGCAGGTGCCCGGCACCAGCGCCGGCACCGGCCGGAAGCGCCTCGTCTACCGGATCACGCCGGCGGGTGAGCAGCTCTTCCTCAGGCTGCTCGAGGAGCCGCCGTCCGACACGCAGGCGGAGGACGCTCGGTTCCGGATCCGCCTCGCCTTCTTCCGGTACCTCCCACCCGAGACGCGGATCCGTCTGCTCGACCGGCGCCGCGCCGCGCTCGCCGAACGGCTCGACGCCGTCAAGGCGGCGATCGCGGTCGCGGCCGACGACGAGGACGACTACCAGCGGGCGCTCATGGAGCACGGACGCGCGGCGACCGAGGCGGACGTCGCGTGGCTCGCCGGATTGATCCAGCAGGAACGCACGAAGTACGGCATCACCGCCCCCGTGGGGCAGAGGCGCCGCGCCTCCGCGACGCTTCGCAGGAAGGAGCGCACGGCATGAGCACGGTTCGGATCGCCATCGTCGGACTCGGCAACTGCGCCTCGTCCCTCATCCAAGGACTCGAGTACTACAAGGACGCGGACCCCACCGAACGCGTCCCCGGCTTGATGCACGTGGAGCTCGGCGGATACCACATCCGCGACGTCGAGGTCGTCGCCGCGTTCGACGTCGACGCGAAGAAGGTGGGCAAGGACGTCTCCGAGGCGATCTTCACCGAGCCCAACAACACGATCCGGTTCTCCGACGTGCCGCCGACCGGCGTCACGGTGATGCGGGGCCGCACCCTCGACGGGTTGGGGATCTACTACCGCGACACGATCGTGGAGGCCGACGAGCCCGAGGTGGACGTGGTCGAGGTGCTCCGGGCTTCGCGAGCGGACGTGCTGATCAGCTACCTCCCGGTCGGGTCCGAGCAGGCGGACCGGTACTACGCGCAGTGCGCGATCGACGCGAAGGTCGGCGTCGTCAACGCGCTCCCGGTCTTCATCGCGAGCGACCCCGTCTGGGCGAGGAGGTTCGCCGATGCCGGCGTCCCGATCGTCGGCGACGACATCAAGAGCCAGGTCGGCGCCACGATCACGCATCGGGTCCTCGCGAAGCTCTTCGAGGATCGCGGGGTCGAGCTCGACCGGACCTACCAGCTCAACTTCGGCGGCAACATGGACTTCATGAACATGCTCGAACGAGAGCGCCTGACGTCGAAGAAGGTTTCGAAGACGCAGTCCGTGCAGTCCCAGCTCGAGGAACCGCTGAGCAGGGAGAACATCCACATCGGTCCGTCCGACCATGTGCCGTGGCTCCAGGACCGGAAGTGGGCCATGATCCGGCTCGAGGGGCGCAACTTCGGCGACGTCCCGTTGACGATCGAGATGAAGCTCGAGGTGTGGGACTCGCCCAACTCCGCAGGCGTCATCATCGACGCGCTCCGGTGCGCGAAGGTCGCGATGGACCGAGGGATCGGCGGCCCCCTGATCGGTCCCTCCGCCTATTTCATGAAGTCGCCGCCCGTGCAGTTCAGCGACGACATGGCGCGCGAGATGGTCGAGGAGTTCATCCTGGGGAACGGCGAGTCGGCGAACGCTGACTGGACGCGGTTCTTCGACACGACGAAAGCCTGACGGCGGCGGCGGCACATGGCCGCTGTCGCTCGCCCCGGTGCTCTCCAGCGGGCACGCACCGCCCTTCGCGGGGCGGACTTCCGCAAGCTGTTCGCGATCCGCATCGTCGGTCAGGGCGGGGACGGATTCTTCACCGTCGCGCTGTTCGCCTCGGTCGTCTTCAATCCCAGCGAACACAGCACCACGTTGGGGCTCTTCAAGGCCGCCCTGATCACCGCCCTCCCCTTCACGCTCCTCGGGCCGTTCGTCGGCGTGTTCATCGATCGGTGGCAGCGGCGGCACATCTTGGCGTACGCCCCGCTCCTCAAGGTGGGGCTCGTCGGGCTCGTGCTCTTCGACCCAACGACGCGTGCGATCCCCTTCTACGTCGGAGCGCTCGCGGTCATCTCGATCAACCGCTTCTACCTGGCGACGGCTTCGGCCGTCGTTCCACGGCTCGTGCCGGGCGAGGACCTGTTGATCGCCAACTCGCTCGCGACCGTCGGGGGGACGCTCGCGCTCCTGGTGGGGTTCTTCATCGGGGGGCAGCTCGCGGACGCCAGCGGCTCGGGCCCGGTCGTCGCGGTCGCGGCGGCCGCGTGGCTCGCAACGACCTGGATCGCCATCCGACTCCGGTCCGATCTGGCACCGAAGACGGTCCCGGGTCCCGAGGAGCTCCTTCGCCATCAGATCCGGAGGGTGATCGCGGAGTTCACGGACGGCGCCCGCACGCTCGTTCAGACCCCGCGCGCGATCGGGCCCATCACGTCGATCTCGATCGACTCGATGGGACAGGGGATCATCCTCACCGTCGCCGCGGTCGTGTTCCGCGAGCAGTTCAGCGAGAGCGTCGGGTCGTACTCCAACCTGATCGGAGCGGGCGGGGTCGGCGTGCTCATGGGCATCGCGACGGTCGGTTGGCTCGAGGAGCGGTGGAGCAAGGAACGGATCATCGCGGGCGCGTTCGTGGTGGGCGGGCTCGCCCTGCTCGGCGCCGCGGCGTACCTGCGGGGATGGTCGATCCTCGCCGTCGGCTTCGTAGTCGGTCTCGCCTTCGCGTGGAAGAAGATCCCCGTCGACACGATCGTGCAGGCGTCGCTGCCCGACGGATACCGCGGTCGCGTGTTCTCGGTCTACGACGTCGTCTACAACGTCGCTCGCATCCTCGCGGCGGCCCTCGTGATCCCCTTGGTCCCGGCGCTCGGGACGCACGGCACGGTTGCGCTCGTCAGCCTCCTGTTCATCGCGTGGGCGCCGGTCCTCCCCCGTTGGATCGGCACCGTCCCCGACGTTCGCATCGTCTTCTCGGAAGGGGCGCGAGCCGAGGAGTGGCCACGCGCGATCCGGTGGGGCGCAGCCGAGGAGGCCGTGGAGGTGCTGAAAGCATGGCTCGAAGAGCGGAACGGCGAGCGCCGGCGATGCTTCCGCCTCTCGCTCCGAGATGGGACCATCCTCGACGTCAGCCGGCCGGAACCCGACGGCGTCTGGACGATCGACCGCGAACGAGACGAGCCCCGGATGGACCAGTGATGGTCAGGCCGTGGCAGCCTCGGGTCCGTCCAGGACCGCGATCGGTTCGACGGTCGTCTCGTCGCGGGTGACCCGAGAGCCGGTTCGGTTCCACAGGACCGCCACGGCGACCGCGAAGGCGAGCGAACCCGCACCGAGGAACATCAGGCGCGGACCGAGGATCCCCGCGAGCCAACCGACCAGCGGCGCTCCGATCGGCGTCGAACCCAAGAAGACGACCCCGTAGAGCGCCATGACGCGGCCGCGCGCCTGCGGCTTCGCCTCAAGCTGGAGCATCGTGTTGCCCGTGATCATGAACGACATCGCGAAGAACCCGATCGGCACCATCAGCGCCATCGCGACCGGAAGTGTCGGGGCGAGCGAGACGAGCGCCATCGCGACGCCGACCCCGGCGAGCCAGACACCCAAGCCATGCATCGAGGGTCGCGCGCTGCGGTTGGCCGCGAGGATCGCTCCCAGGAACGAGCCGAGCCCCGCCGCGGCCGAGAGCAGGCCGAACGCGCCCGGCCCCGCGTGGAACGTGTGGTTCGCGAGCAGCGGCACCAGCACCTGCCACTCGAACACGAACGTGAACACGATCGCCATAACGAGCAGCGGCTTGCGGAGCGCGTCGGTCTCCCATACGTATCGCAGCCCGGCGGCAAGGTGCCCGCGCTCACGGCTCGACCGACGCTGCACGTGCATCTCGGAGGTATGCATCGCGAGCAACGCTGCCAGCACCGCTAGGTAGGAGATCCCATCGATCAGGAAGCAGATCGCCATCCCGACGGTGGCGATCAAGATGCCGGCGGTCGCGGGTCCGATGATCCGCGCGCCGGTGAACGCCGCGCTGTTCAGGCTGACCGCGTTGGTCAGCGTCCCCTCCCCGACCATCTCCACGTAGAAGCTCTGCCGGGCGGGGTTGTCGAGCGACGTGACGATCCCCGAGGCGAGCGAGAGCGCGAAGACCATCCACAGGGAGACGACGTCGGTGAACACGATCGTCGCGAGCGTGAGGGAGATGACCGCCGCGGTCCCCTGCGTGAACGTCAGGATCCTTCGTTTGTCGAAGCGGTCGGCGAGAACGCCGCCCCACGGACCAAGGACCAGGACGGGTCCGAAGGCGAGGGCCGCGTTGACCCCCAACGCGGTGCCGCTCCCGGTCAGGCTGAGGACGAGCCACGACGTCGCGGTGAACGTCATCCAGGTGCCGATGGCGGAGATGAACTGCCCGCTCAGGAACAACCGGAAGTTGCGGGAGCCACGCGCGGACGCGAACGTCCGGCGCCACGCGGACGTGATCCGCGGGCTCATCGGTCACCCTCGGCGAGTCGCTCCAGCAAGGTGGCCGCGGTCTCCAGCACAGCACGTTCCTCGGCGGAGAGCTTCTTGACCCGCTTGGCGAGGAACTCGTCCGTCCGCCGCCGGGAGCGCTGCAGCAGCCTGCGACCTTCCGCCGTGATGCTCAGCCAGCTCACGCGCCCGTCCAACGGGTCCGGAACCCGCTCGACCAATCCGTTGTCCAGCAGCGCCTGGATCGTTCGCGTCATCGTCGGTTTCTGGACGTGCTCGTGGGCGGCCAGCTGGCCGGCGGTGATCGGCCCTTGCATCTCCACCGTGTGCAGAGCTGCGGAGAGCGTCGGGCTGATCCCGGGGGCGGATTCGCGTCGCATCCTCCGTGCGAACCGCCAGCCTGCCACGCGGAGCCTCGCCGCCAGGGCCGCGGGCTCCGCGTGGCCGGCAACAGCGGTGGCTTGATCTTCCACGAGAGGGATCATAGTACGCATCGCTAATTAGTGTCACGAACGACCTCTCCGAGACGCCGCACGAGCGCGGCGTGGTCACAGAGCTCGTCGGCACGCACCTCGCCTGGATCCCTCGGAGCACCACGGTAGCCTGGCTCGACCATGCCGCGCGATTGGGACGCCGACGCCTATGACCGACTCCCCATCCCGATGACGCGTTGGGGAACCGAGGTCGTGGGATGGCTCGATCTCGTCGGCGACGAGCGCGTCCTCGACGCCGGATGTGGGACCGGGCAGGTGACGCGCGAGCTCCTCCGGCGACTCCCGGACGGAACCGTCGTCGCGCTCGATGGGTCGCCGTCGATGATCGACCAGGCCCGCTCGCGCCTCGATGACGACCGCGTGCAGTTCGTCGTGCACGACCTGCTCGACCCGATACCGATACGGCCGGTGGACGCGATCCTTTCGACGGCTACGTTCCACTGGGTCACCGACCACGAGCGTCTGTTCTCGAACCTGGCGAACGTGTTGATCCAGGACGGGCAGCTCGCCGCCCAGTGCGGCGGGGCGGGGAACACCCAACGGCTCGGGCGGGTCGTCCGTGATCTCGGCTACGACCTCGAGGAAGACAAGTTGTTCGCGGGAGCGGACGAGACCCGAGGACGGCTGCGGCGAGCCGGGTTCGATCGCATCGAGTGCTGGCTGCACGACGAGCCGACGCCGATCCCGCGAGGCGACCTGGAGCTCTACCTCCGGACGATCTGCCTGGGATCGGTGTTCGGGCGGATCCCCGAGAAGCTACGGGACGACCTCGTGCGCGAAGCCGCCGAGCGGATCCCCGGCGGGGTGATCGACTACGTCCGCCTCAACATCCGCGCGCGACGGGCGTAACCCTGACGGGCGTAACCCTGAGGAACCCTAGATGAAGAGCGACACCGCGGCGTCGCGCATCTCGGCAAGTGCGGTGGCCGCGCCGATCGGCTCCTCGAGGCCGTCGATCAGGTCTTCGCGTTTGAGCCCCAGGAGGTCCATCGTCATCTGGCACGGGATCAGCCGAACGCCGAGGTCGTTCGCGAGCGCGATCAGCTCGTCCGGCGTCGCCACCTGATGATCCTGGGCGAGCTTCTTGAACATCGCGGGGCCCGCTCCGGCGAAGTGGTATCGAGACAGCTTCGCCTTCTGCGCCGACCCCGGGTTCATCACCGACATCATCTTCTGCATCCAGTTGTCGCCGGTGATCCGTACCTCAGGCTTCACGATCGCGAACAGGCCCCAGAACGTGAAGAACACGCTGGATTCCATCCCCGATGCCGCGGCCGTCGTCGCAAGGATCGTCGTCGGCCAGATCTGATCGAGATTCCCGCCCCACGCGATGATCGTGAGCTTGTTCTTCCTCTTGATCTGCTTCGCCTGCTCCTCCTCGAGCGCCTCCACGCGTTGGAGGAGATCGGCGAGCGCGGAAGCCTCCAGAGGCGTCTCTGGCGTGTCGGTCGTCGCCGTCGTGGACACGTCAGACCACCTTCCGGATCACGTATCGGAAGCTGCCGTCGTCGAGCGCTTCAGCCTCGAGCAGCTCGTTGCCGCTGATCTCGGCCCAGCTCGGTACGTCGGAACGCGAGCCGGGGTCGGTCGCCAGCAGCTCGAAGAGGTCGCCCGTCCGGGCCTCCTTGAGAGCTCGTGCGAGCGCGACGAGCGGCCCGGGGCACGACTGGCCCTTGGCGTCGACGGTGCGCGTGATGACATCCATAGCTTCGGAACCTCCAAGAGGTCGGTCAGGGACGAGTGGTGCGAGATGGACGCGAGTGGAGCGCTGTCCCGTTGTCAGCAGGGACAGGCGCAGATGCGGTCCGGGATCATGGCCGCGACGGTGCCGATCTCACGTGTTCGGATCATTGCAGGTGCAACATGCTACCTCCGGGCCGCCGTCAGGAGCAACAGGAAGATGGCTACGGAACGGGCGCCGGCTCGACCAAGCAGCCCGCCGGGCGACCCAGGAGCGCCAGCCCCTGCCGGTCGCCAGGACCGAAGTCGGTCACGAGCCCGCCGGAGGGCTCCATCAGCTCCGCCTTCGACGCCACATGGTTGAGACCCATGATGTGGCCGAGCTCGTGCAGGACGGTCGGGCCCTGATCACCGGGATCGGACCACCCCGGAGGGTTGGGATCTTGGACGTTCATCACGATCCAGCCGCTCACGAACTGTCGTGGGTCATCGGGAGCCGTGAGCGGTCGTGCGACCGCGGCGAAGTCGTGTCCGTTCCCCGAGAACGGGATGTCGGTCTGGCCAGGCGACACCCACGCGATCACGACGGGCGCCCAGCGGTCACCGTAGCGATCCGGTTCGTAGGGAGGGCGGTCACGCTGTGGGATCTCCGTGGTCAGACCGTCATAGACGAACGCGATCCCGGTCGCCGCTGACAGGCGCTGGATCGCTTCGTACACGTCGTCGAGGGACCCCTCGGGGGCCGACCCCGGATCGATCGTGTAATGGATCGGCTGGCACGGGTTCCATCGCACGGGCTGGCCGCCGATCACCGCGAGGAACCGGTAGTCGCGGCTCGACCCCTTCGGCGCGATGGTCTTCGTCGCCGTGACGCCGCCGGCGATGCCCGCCGCGACGAGTGCGGCCGCCACGAGGGTGGCGACGATCGCGGCGCCGCGGCGTCGGCGCGGGGGAGGCGGGGTCCAGTCGATGCCCTCCCACTCGAACCGCGAGCGCCCGTCCGGGCGCGGCGGGATCTGGGGTTCCATGCGGACCATGGTAGGAGCGGTATCGGCAACCACCGGCGCGAGACGGAGCCCGGAGGCCCGGCTCAACGGATCAGACCGCGACGCTCCCGTGGGCGATAGACGAACATCGCTCGCGCCTTGAGCTCCGCGCGCGTCACCGGACCGAAATGACGAGAGTCCGTCGAAGCCGGGCCGTCCCCTTGCACCCAGAACTCGTCCGTACCGAGCGTGCGCTCGCCGACGCGGTCGCCGGGCAGACCGACGAGGCGCTTGAGGATCTCGTACCCCGGGCGGCCGGGATGTTCGACTACGACGACGGCCCCCCGTCGATACGTCCGCTGCGCGACCACGACGACCCAGTCGCCCGGCAGGAGGATCGGCGCCATGGACGGTCCCTCGATCGCGACGCGTGACGGCCGATGCCGTAGGAAGGTCCATCCCGCGACGGCAACCAGCGACCCCAGCCCGACCCACGCCGGGGCCGTTCTCCGACCCCGGCGGTAGGATTCGTTCCTGGGTTGGGGATCCCGAGAAGGAGGAGGTTGTTCCATGCTCGACCGCATCCTCGCACCACGCCGAACCGTCCACGCGCACTGCGATCTTCCGTGCGGCGTCTACGATCCGGCGCAGGCTCGCATCGAGGCAGAGTCCGTGAAGGCCTGCCAGGAGAAGTACCAAGGGTCCGACGATCCGATCTTCAAGGAGCGCGCGATCACGATCAAGGAGGAGCGCGCGGACCTCGTGAAGCACCACCTCTGGGTGCTGTGGACCGACTATTTCAAGCCCGATCATCTGCAGAAGCACCCGAACCTCCACGACCTCTTCTGGAACGCGACCAAGCTGGCCGGCGAGTCCAAGAAGTCCGAAGAGCCGGCGCAGGGGCAGAAGCTCCTCGACGCCATCGACGAAGTCGCGAAGGTGTTCTGGGAGACGAAGTCGTAGACGTGCGCGAGCGGGCGAGGCCGTCGGTCCTCGCCCGCTCGCACGATGCGCCCCCCGGCGCATGCCCCATCTCTCTTCGACCCGAACGAGACCGCCGGCCGGGGCGGGTCTGGCGGCGCCCCGGCCAGACCGGTCTCTTGCAGCTACATCGGCACCGGCCTCGACCGCGGCGCAGGGGCCGGAAGTCGGTTCGTTGGGGCTGTTGGACGGATACCTGGGGCAGACCAACGGCGTGCGGCGCAGCTCATCAACGCATCGCGCCCCGATGATCGTCGCCTCGAGGTCGCCGGGATGAAGGACATCGGACTCGTCGGGGTGCCGTTCAGCGGCAAGTCGACCCTGTTCACGGCGGTGACCCGCGCCGGCTCGCACGGTGGCCAAGCGAACCTCGCCGTGGTTCCCGTCCCCGATCCGCGCGTCGACGTCCTCACCCGGATGGAGCGGTCGGCGAAGACCGTCCATGCGCAGGTTCGTTTCGTCGACGTCCCTGGCGGCGTCTCGAGTGCACAGGGCGTCGCCCGACTCCGCGAGGCCGACGCACTGGCGATCGTCGTCCGGTGCTTCGGGACCGGCGCGACACCGGCGTCGGAGCTCGCGGGGGTGCGAGCCGACCTGCTCTTGGCCGATCTGGCGGTGATCGAGACCGCGCTGCAGAAGGCGGAGAAGAAGGCACGGGGCAAACCCGGACCGGAGGTCGCCGCGCTCCACACGGCGAAGGAGGCGCTCGACGCAGAAACGCCGCTCCGCTCGGCGGGACTATCGCCCGACGAGGCGGCGGTGCTCCGCGGCTTCGCTCCGCTCACGATCAAGCCCGAGATCGTCGTCGCGAACCTCGAGGAAGGCTCGTCGGTGCCCGACGAGCTCGGTGAGGCCGTCGGCGTCTACGCCTCGATCGAGGCCGAGGTCGCCGAGATGGAGCCGGAGGAGGCACGCGCGCTCCTGGAGGAGTTCGGGGTCTCCGAGCCCGGGCTCGAGACCGTGATCGCGGCCTGTTACCGGGCGCTCGACCTGATCACGTTCCTCACGACGGGCGAGGACGAGACGCGCGCCTGGGAGGTACGCCACGGCGCCACGGCGCCCGAGGCCGCGGGCGTGATCCATACGGACCTCCAGCGGGGGTTCATCCGTGCGGAGGTCATCGGCTACGTCGAACTGGTCGCCGCCGGATCGATGGAGCACGCGAAGGCTGCGGGCAAGGTTCGCGTCGAAGGCAAGGACTACCTCGTCCAGGAAGGGGACATCCTGCACGTTCGGTTCGCAGTCTAGCGGCTCGCCGACACGGTGAGCTTGATCGTGGTCGTAATCTCGGTGCTCGTTCCGGCGGGCGGATCCGAGGAGACGACGACGCCGGTCGCCGAGTTGGCGGGACTCGCGACGGCGGTGGAGACGAAGCCGGCTTCCTTGAGGCGCGTGACGGCGTCGTGGACGTCGAGACCGATCACGTTCGGCACGACCACGATCGGTGGCGATGGAGGCGGTGCATCGACGGACGGCGATCCGATCGTGATCGCGACGGAGAACCCGGCTTCGCCCAACCGCCAGGTGCCCGCCAAGGTCAGCCGGTAGAAGCCGGGTCGGTCGGGAAGGTCGACGGAGCCCGAGGAGAGATCCAACGGGATCGACTCCCCGGTGAGGTTCTGATGGCCGTCCGCGATCCAGAGCGACCCCTCGACCCTTCGCGCGTTGCCTGCGATCGCGAGCGTCGCGCCCGGTTCGATGTGTGGATCGAACACCTGAAGCGGGATGGGTGAAAGCGTCACACCCGGCCAGCGCCCGTCCTGAGCGTCGAAACGAGCGGCGCGATCTTCGTAGGTGAGCGAGAGGGGCGGCATCGACCCGTCGGCGGGCACTCGTAGCGTTGCAACGAGCGTGCCGGCGCTCGAAGTCGGCGGCGGAGGAGACGCAGTGCCCGTCACCTCGATGGGGAAGAAGAACCGGACGGATCCCTGGGGCCAGCTCGCCGACACCGTCAGCACGTAGTGATGCCCCGCCTCGCCATCGATGGAGCTGACCGGGTTCATAAGCGTCGTACGGGAGAGAATGGCCCTGGGGTCGCGACCCTGTTCGAGCGTTGACGTCACCGACGTGAGCCCATCATCCGCTTGAACGGTGATCGCGGTTCCGACAGGTACGTCAACGAACGCGCCCGGTGGAAACGTGTCGAGAGCCGTGTCGGCACAGGTACCGACGCCATGACCGCTCCAGCAATAGGAACCGACCTGCGGCTGCGCGGCCGCATCGCCGTACCGAAGCGCAGCCGACGGACCCGAGTCATCGCCGTATAGCTCGATCGTCAGTCCTGGCCGTAGGGCCGTTGAGGCGATCGGGGTCGTCGAGCCGATGCGCCCGAGTACTCCTCCAGCGAGCGCGAGCGCAGCACCGAAGACGGCGAAAGCGACCACACCTGCCAGGAGGCGCTGACCGCGTCTCGAGGCAGATGGCATCCCGTCACCGCGAGGGCCGGCCGTGACGCGGGCCCTCGTCGACGGCGGAGCATCTACGAACGTCAGCTTCCCGAGCTCTCGCTCCCACCGTTCGGGCATCTCAGTCGACCTCCTCGGCTCCGAGCAGCTCGCGGAGTCGCTTCCTCGCGCGATGCAGATGCACGCGGACCGTCGGTTGTGCGATCCCCATCCGGTCGGCGATCTCCGGGAGCTCCAGGTCCATAACGTGCCGCAACACGATCGCTGCGCGCTGGTTGGGCGAGAGTTGCCGCAGCGCATCGGTCAGGCCCGCCAACTCCGGAGGCGGTATCGCGACATCGACCTCCTGCCCCCGGCGTGGGTCGACCCGCAACTCGTCGATCGCGACGCGGAACGCCACCCGATAGATCCACGCGAGTGGATCGCGGAGTGCGTCGCGCTGCGCCACCGCGCGTGCGAACGCCTCCGCAGTGGCCTCCTCAGCCACATCGGCACGACCACCGGTGAACGCGTAGAGGGTCCGGTACACCCCGTCTCCTTCCCTGCGGAACAGCGCGTCGAGGTCGGAGGGGGACGGCTCGGCGATCTCGCCCGAACGCTCGTCGATCAGTTCGCCATCCACCGCCCGAATCATCGCGCTCGGCTTCCCGTCGTGATGTCGATAGACGGGGAAGGTTCCCTCACCGTTTACGCGGATCCTTGGCGGCCACCGACGATAGCTTTTCCTGGCGCTACGGCGGTCGAAAGCTTTATATTCTGCCCCATGGCCGGCAGCTATCGGATCGGCGAGGCGGCTAAGCTCGTGGGTGTCCGGGTCGAGACCCTCCGCCGATGGGAGCGCGACGGCAAGATCCGTACCTCGCGGACGGCGGGCGGCCAGCGCGAGGTCCCAGCCGCCGAAGTCGCTCGGCTCCTCGCCGAACGGCGCTCGACCGAGACCGCCCCGGCCCACACGAGTCGGCGCAATGCCTTCCCAGGCGTGATCACCAAGGTCACGAAGGACAAGATCTCGGCTCTCGTCGAGATCCAGGCCGGGCCGCACCGTGTTCTGTCCCTCATCACGCGGGAGGCGGCAGACGATCTCGGCCTGAAGCCGGGCATCGAAGCGGTGGCGACCGTCAAGGCGACGAGCGTGATGGTTGAGGTTCCGTAGGCCGTGAGGCGTTCGGCGCTCGTCATGCTCGGGCTCGTCGCGGCGGCATGCAGCGGAACGAGCAGCGCGGGCTCGGCCGCGACGTCGACGCTGACCGTGTTCGCGGCCTCGTCGCTCACGGCCGCCTTCAACCAGATCGGTCCCGGCTTCACCGCTGCGAACCCCGGTATCACGGTCACCTTCAACTTCGGGTCTTCGACAGACCTCGCGGCGCAGATCCAGAGCGAGGGGACCGCCGACGTGTTCGCGTCGGCGAGCGGCATCGCGATGGATTCCGTCGAGGGCGACCCGGGGGTGACCGACAGGAGCGTCTTCGCGACGAACAGGCTCGTCGTCATCACGCCGCCGGACGATCCGGCAGGGATCGCATCGATCGCCGACCTCGCGAAGTCAGGCGTCCAGCTCGTCCTCGCCGCGAAGGGTGTGCCGGTGGGTGACTATGCACGACAGGCGCTCACCTCGGCGGGGATCCTGCAGGCCGCGATGCAGAACGTCGTGTCAAATGAGGATGACGACGCGAGCGTGGTCGCCAAGGTCACGTCGGGCGAGGCTGATGCGGGCATCGTCTACACCTCCGATGTCGTCGCGGCGGGCAACGCCGTCCGGTCGGTGACCATCCCTCCCGCGGTGAACGTCGTCGCTTCCTACCCCATCGCCGTCGTGGTGGGCTCGACGCAGAGCCAAGCGGGGACGTCCTTCCTCGACTACGTCGTGGGATCGAAAGGCCAGGCCACGCTGAAAGACTTCGGATTCGGTCCGGCCGGGTGACCGCGTGCGCTCACGGCTTCCCCTTGCGATCGTGGCGCTGGCCTCGCTCGGAGCGGCGTTCGTCCTGCTCCCGGTTGTCGCCCTCTTCGTCAGGGCACCCTGGAGCCGGCTCGGCGGAGCCCTCTCGGGCGTCGGCGCGTCGACGGCGCTCCGGTTGTCGCTCGAGGTGTCACTCGCGGCGACCGCGATCTCGGTCGCGGTTGGTGTCCCCCTCGCGTGGACGCTCGCCCGTGGCGAGTTCCCGGGCCGGAACCTGCTCCGCGCGGCCGTCATCCTGCCGATCGTGCTACCACCCGTCGTCGGCGGCGTCGGGCTGCTCGTTGCCCTGGGTCGCAGCGGGATGGTCGGCCGGTGGCTCCACGACGCGCTCGGGATCCAGCTGACGTTCACGACGGCCGGCGCGGTTGTGGCCACGACGTTCGTGTCGATGCCGCTCGTCGTACTTGCGACCGAAGCCGGGCTCCGCGGCCTCGACCGTCGCTACGAGCAGGCGGCGGCGGCGATGGGCGGATCGCCCTGGTACGTCTTCCGCCGGGTCACGCTGCCGATGGTCGCGCCCCAGCTCGCCGCGGGTGCGGTCCTCACGTGGGCGCGCGCACTGGGGGAGTTCGGGGCGACGATCACGTTCGCAGGCAACTTGGCCGGCCGCACCCAGACGATGCCGCTCGCCGTCTTCGAGGCGCGCCAGATCGACCCGGGCGGCGCGATCGTGCTCTCGCTGATCCTCGTGGTGGTCTCGGTCTCGGTGCTGGTCGCGCTCGGCGGCCGGCTCACGGGGCTCCGCTGAGGCGGCTCGAATGGCCCTCGACGCGGAGATCCAGGTTCGCCGCGGCGACGTGACGATCGCCGCGGCGTTCTCCGCCGGCGACCGTGAGACACTCGCGCTCCTCGGTCCCAACGGCGCCGGCAAGACCACGATCGTCGAGACGATCGCGGGGCTGGTCCCCGCTGCGACCGGCAGGATCTTCCTCGACTCCGAGCCGATCCACGACCTCCCACCCGAAAAGCGCCCGGTCGGGATCGCGTTCCAGGACGGCGTGTTGTTCCCGCACCTCAGCGTGCTGGAGAACGTGGCGTTCCCGGTGCGGGCGCGCGGCGCCCGATCGCGCGCCTCGCGCGCACACGCGCTCGAGCTCCTGGAGCGGCTCGCTCCGGGGATCGCCCCGAACGCGAAACCGCGAACCCTCTCCGGGGGCGAGCGCCAGCGGGTCGCCCTCGCGCGTGCGCTGGCCGGCGCACCGCGCGTGCTGATCCTCGACGAGCCTCTCTCGGCCGTCGACGTCTCGGGCCGAGCCGACCTCCGCGCGCTCCTCCGCCGCACGTTGGGCGATTTCCACGGGCCCCGCCTGCTCGTCACGCACGATCCCGTCGAAGCGATGACGCTCGCGGATCGCATCGTGGTCCTGGAGAACGGCCGGATCACCCAGACGGGCACGCCAGAAGAGATCCGGGACGGACCGCGGACGCGCTACGCCGCGGATCTCGTCGGGATGAACCTGTTCGCCGGCCGGCTCATGCCCATAGAGGCCGGCGCCGGCGCACTGCAGACCGGAGACGGGGTCGTGACCGTTCCCTGGCCGGACGAAGTGGCAGTCGGACCGCTCGATGACGTGCTCGCGACACTCGCGCCGGCCGACGTGGTCCTGCACGTCTCTCGGCCCGAGGGATCGGCCCGCAACGTGGTTCGGGGCGTCGTGGAGGAGGTCGCGATCCTCGGCGATCGGGCGCGCGTTCGCCTCGACAGCTCGCCGCCGCTCGTTGCCGAGATCACGACCGGCTCGGCCACGCGCATGGCGATCCGGCCCGGGACGATGGTTTGGGCGTCGTTCAAGGCGGTCGAGATCGACCTCATGGTCGAACCTGAGCCAACCGATACCCTGTAGGCCGTGAAGACCGAGGCCGAGCGCACGGCGCTCAGACGGGCGCCTGATGCGAAGGCGACCGGTGAGCGCCCCAAGAACCCGATCCTCCGGTTCCTCGGCGAGGTTCCCGGGCTCGTGATCATGGCGCTCGTCCTGGCCGTCTTGATCAAGACGTTCTTGTTCCAAGCGTTCTACATCCCCAGCGCATCGATGGAGCCGACGCTTCACGGCTGCCCCGGCTGCAGTGGCGACCGGGTGCTGGTGACGAAGATCCCCTACTACTTCGGCGATCCGAAGCGCGGCGACATCATCGTGTTCGAGGATCCCGATCCTGCGAAGCGTCCCGACCGGGGCGTGATCGGCGGGTTCGCGCATTGGCTCTTCCAGGCCGTCGGCGTGCAGAAACCCGACAACGAGGACTTCATCAAGCGGGTGATCGGGTTGCCCGGCGACACCGTCTGGGCGAAGGGCGGCAAGGTGTACGTCAACGACATCGCGATCGCGGAGCCGTACCTGCCGAAGGGTCTGAAGACACGGGACTTCGCGCGCACGAAGGTTCCCCCGGACTCCTATTTCGTGATGGGGGACAACCGTTCGAACTCGCTCGACTCGCGGTACGGCCTCGGGATGATCCCGCGCGACG
>WNGD01001409.1_pt1 | contig 26261 bp, 16 predicted proteins | sample 5400671 | NCBI WGS metagenome assembly WNGD01 (sample SAMN13153369, study PRJNA577476) | soil metagenome | isolation source: 40 cm soil or saprolite under grassland replicate 2 | place: USA:California | collected 2016-06-15
AGTGGGAGACCTCAGACTTCAGGGATCATACCTCAGACCTAGAACGCTTGAATATCTGCGGGGCTTTCTGTCGTGCCCGGCTCAGTTTGAAGTCTGATCCCTAAGATCTGAAGTCTGACCCGAGCAGGCTAAAGCCTGAACTCCGAACACGCAGGGCTAGGGCCTGTACTCCAAACCAGGCATTAACGCGGTAAATCGACGGGATGAACGTACTCAGCCCGCGGGGGCGGCTCGCGTCCTGAAGTACCCGATCGTGCGGCGCAAGCCTTCTTCCAAGGACACGGTGGGACTCCATCCCAGGAGCTTTTGAGCCCGGGTGATGTCCGGCCTGCGTACCTTTGGATCATCTTGGGGCAGGGGTTTGAAATCGATCGCGCTCGAGCTATCGGTCAGATCCAGTACCTTCCGGGCGATCTCCATCACCGTCAGTTCGTGCGGGTTGCCGATGTTTACGGGTTCGTGGACCCCGGGCGATGCCGGAGCCAGGAGCAGCCGCACAATCCCTTCGATTTCGTCGTCCACGTAGCAGAAACTGCGGGTCTGCGCTCCCGTGCCATAAACCGTCAGTGGTTCGCGTCTGAGAGCCTGGACGATAAAATTGGAAACCACGCGACCGTCGTGAGGTCGCATCCGCGGCCCATAGGTGTTGAATATGCGTACTATCCGTGTATCCATGCCGTGCGACCTGTGATACGCCATGGTGAGAGCCTCGGCAAATCTCTTTGCTTCATCATAGACGCCTCGCAGGCCGATTGGATTTACGTTTCCCCAGTACGTCTCGGGCTGGGGGTTCACTAGAGGATCTCCGTAGGTTTCCGAAGTGCTGGCGAGAAGGAAGCGCGCTCCTTTGTCTTTGGCGAGGCCCAGGGTCTTATGAGTCCCCAACGCTCCCACTTTCAGCGTCTTGATTGGATGTTCCAGGTAGTCGCGGGGGCTGGCCGGGGACGCGAAATGCATGACGGCATCCACGTTATCCGCGATAAAGATGTACTCGGTCACGTCGTGCTTGTAGAAACGGAATCGCTCATGACCGAGGAGGTGCGCAATGTTATCGACACTGCCGGTAATAAGGTTGTCGAGGCAGACAACCTCGTGTCCCAGTGCCAGCAGCCGCTCGCACAGGTGGCTTCCCAGAAAGCCTGAACCTCCGGTAATTACTATTCTCATCGGTTCGAGGAATTTCGGATTTCGGATTTCGGATTGCGGATTGTGAAGCCGGGCGTTTTGAAATCCGCAATCCGCAATCTGCAATCCGAAATCGGAAATCCGCAATCGGTCACGGTTTCCCCTTGGCAAGAGACTTATAGTACTCCTCAACGAGCCTCTTGTAGCTCGACGGCGCCTCGTTGTCGTCGGAGTAGAAGTATTTGTCCTTCTGGAGCAGCCGGGCAAGGTCGCGGCCGAGATCGAGCTCCACCTGACGGAGCAGGTCTATAGATTGTTTCAGGCGGGCCGCTTCTTCGGGATCACTGTAGTCGCGGGCAATCTCCATGCGCCGCAGGCTTTCGATGACCTGATCCAGGTTCTGCCCCTGCGTGGAATTACGGTCGAAGAGGCGACGGAGCTCCTGTGCGTCGCCGAGTCGCTGCTGCAGTTCACGCCGCAGCTGACGAGAGTCCTCTCCACCGTACGGGCCGATCCCGATCGGCGGCCCCGAGGAATTGCCGGTCAGCCCCCGCACATCCCCGTTTGGAGAACCGCCCTGCGGATTGGGTTGGTTCTGAGTTTGTTGCCCTTCTCCTCCCTGCGCATTGCCCTGCTGTTTCCCCTGCTGGCCCTGACCCTGTTGCCCTTGTTGTGCCCCTCGCTGCCCAGACTGGTTTGGAGTCTCGCCCTGCTGTTGGCCCTTTTGTCCTCCCTGACTGGCCTGCTGTTGTCCGGGAGTGTTACCCTGTTTGCCCTGGCCTTTCTGCATTGTCCGCAGACGTTGCTGCATCGATTCGAGCCCTTCGGCCAGCTGGCGCGTCTTGCTGACCCTCTCTTCCAACTTGCCTTCGCCCGTCTGTCCGAGACTGTTGCGTGCCGCTTCGAGCTGCTTGTTCAGTTCTTCCAGCCCGCCACGGATGAAGTCTTCCCGTGCCTTGATAAAGTCGTAGTACCCAGCTTCCATGAGCTGGTTACTCTGCAGGATTCGTTCCGGTAGTTTCTTGTCCCGAATAGTCCCCGCTGCCTCGCTGAGCTTGCTGCTTGTCTCGCGCTGAGTCTTTCGAGCCCGTTTGGAAAGATCCTCGATTTGGCCACCCAAGTTCTTCAGGCGGTCGGCCTGAACAGCCTTTCGCTCAGACAGGTCTTCTCGCCGTTTCTGAAACTCCGGCGTTCCCGCATGCTGTTTCTCCTGGGACAGCCGGTCCAGGGCTTCCTGGATTTGCTTCTGCTGTTCGAGAAGCTGCTTCGACTCCTCCGCGGCCCGCTCCAGGCCCTGGTTCAGACCCGCGTCCTGACTTCGCGCAAGGGCACGCCTGGCATCTTCCAGTTGCTGCAGTGCCCGGATCCCTTGGGCGGTGGCTTCCTGGCTGCTCCCCTGCTGGCTTTTGTCCAGAGACTTCTTCATCTCCTGGATGGCCTGCTGGAGCTGGCTGCTGACCCGGTTCAATTCGGGCGAGCTCCGCTCCCGGGAGAGCCGCTGCAGCTGGCGCTGGAGCCGTTCGGCTTCCTCAATCAGCTCTTGCTGGCTCTGGCCTCCCCCTCCGGCGGAGGCGGAAGAGGAGCCCCTCTGGCCGAGCATCCGGTTACGCTCGTTCAGCTGTTGCTGGCGCTGCGCCAGTTCTTTGAGGCGCTGCAGCGCTTCGTCCAGATGCTGGTCACGTGCCTGCTGCTCTCCGCGCTGGATGGTTTCGTACTGGTTCTTGAGCTTGTTGAGCTCCAGCTCAAACAAGTCGGCCAGATCCTCGGCATTCGCCTGCGACCCACCGCTCCCCTGCGTCCCGAGGCTGATCTGGATCTCGCGAAACAGGCTCTCGCCGCGCATGAGTTGCTGAAGCGACTTTTGTTCCGGAGGCAGGGCCTCCGATGGTTTCTGCTCTCCGAGCCGGAGGGCCGCCTGCTCCATCTCGACGACCGCCGCCTTCAGGTAGTCCACCAGTTTCGCAAAAAGAGAACTTACGTCCAGCGCCCCGCGCCGCTGCATGCGGTCGATCAAGCCCTGCGCTTGCGCCTGCAGCCGGCCCTGAACCAGCGCCAGCGATTTCAGGTCGTCCGCATACTCCTTGGAATCCATCTTGTCCTTTTCTCGAATCAGCTTGAACGTGGCGCTGATGATCTCCTTCTGCTGCCGGCTCAACGATTCCTCCGCCTCTCCGCCGCCGCCGGGGCCGGGCGCCGCCTGGGTCTGGGTGTACTTCTGTTCGAAGGGTCGAATCTCGATGAAATAGATATCGGATGAGGACGAACCGGGGCCGGTGACGTTGTTGTTGTCGACGGCCTTGCCGTAGTAGGAAATGACATCGCCCGGCTGCAGGTTGAATTCTTCCAGGAAAAACGTGTGGCCCGAAAGGACGTTCGGTTGAGACGCGGATTTGCCGTCGAAAAGCCTGATCGGCTTTTCCGCCCCGCCGTTGACCGCGTAACGGATCTCGACTTTCGCCACGCCAATATCGTCTTCCGCCTTCACCTCGGCAAAAACCTCTTCGACATTGGTCGCGCGCAAGTCGCGCAAGGGCTTCGTTATCGTTACCTTCGGAGGCACGTCCTCGAGAGCCTCGATCTGATACTCCGAAGACGCCGGATACTGGCGAGCGTCCGCATTTACAAGCTGGACCACGTAGGAACCCGAGCGCCGAAGGTCCAGCGTTCCGGAAAAGGCTTTGTCTCCTGCCGGTGCGAGCGCAAGCGTGGACTGGTTATCAAAGAGAAGCCGTGCGGAACGCGCCGGCTGGTTCAAATGAATATTGAAATCCACCCTGGTCCCCTTCAGGGCGGAAATGTCCCCTCCATCTTCCACTGTCTCAGGAGACATACCGGTATAAGAGGGGAATCGATAGGTGAGCTGAATGCGCTCGACTTTCGGAACATCGACTACCTTGATGGTGAAAGGGGGGGAACGCACTCCCCGGGATTCGACATAGTAACGCAGAGAGGATTGCACGTCGACCAACAGGTAGAGAAAACCGCTCCCGCGCGTTTCCGGTTCCATCGGGAGCGGCGTCCACACCGTCGCGGATTCTGGTTGGGTAAAAAGCTTTACTTCGGGAGAATCAAAGCCGACCAGCTGCGCCCGTATCTGCTGGTCCGTCCCCTTCGCCAGTTCGGTATTCCCGGGCGTCACGAGCACCATCAAAGGCTCGTTGGAAGAGGCTTGGCTCCATCGAATGTAGAGCTTCTGAAAGCCGTAGGGAAAGAAAGACGGACCCCAGCTCAGCAGAACCAGCAACACCAGCAGTGCCCCGGCAGCCAGGCTTCCATGGGTCGCTATGCGCTTGCGATTGACGAAGACCGAAAAGTCCAACCGGTTCGTCTTGTCCAGAGCATCCTTGATCAGCAGATCCAGCATTCCAGCGGAGATGCGATCCCCCCGGCCGAATTCCATAGCCGTAACGAGCCGGTCTTCGAGCTTCGGGTAGCGCTCTTCCACGTACTGCGCCACCTGAACGTCGGACACCCGGCGCCTCAACGGGAGGTAGAGGAAGCGGACAGCAACAAACACTACAGCGCCTCCGGTCAGAAGGCGCATGGCCCACAGCGCCCCCGGCTTGAAGCCGAACAAGTCCGCTCCCCACACGCTGAGAACGAGCAGAGAGATGCTCGAGGCCAAAAAGAGAGAAACCCCTTTTATCAGGATCTGCGTGCGCCATCTGCGGCGCACCATCCGGATCCTTTCGCGCAAGCTTTCATAGGAATTCATGGGTTCCCCTCCCGATTGCGGACTGCGGATTGCGGATTTCGGATTGCGGGACCTGGCTGTTCAAATCCGCAATCCGCAATTCCCCTATTCCCGTTTGAGGGCTAACCGGTTCCCTAGCAGGCCCTCACTCACCAAGAATACCAGAACCGCGGCAAGAAGCAGGCGCCATAATCGCTGCTTCCGCTCCTGCTCTTCCAATGACATGCGTTCGTTCTCAACCGCCGGCTGGGGCGCCCCGGATGCTTCCCTAGGAAGCCAGCCCGCCACAAACTCTTCCACGTTGGCGTGTGCGAGATCCGATTCTTTCGGCACCGGGTTCACGGCAACCGTGATGCTCAGCCGCGGCGAACGGATCTCGTAGAGCCCTATTTTCTCGAGCGTCAGAGCGCTGGCCCCCGGAGCCGCAGGAACGCGCCTCTTGTCGGGGCTCATGACGACGATCGCCTGGTTCAGATCGAAGTCGGCTCTGCCCTGACGCAACGCAGACTCAGCCAGGATCTTTTGCGGCTCGATGGTCTCGCCTACCTCCACCCACCGGCGCCCTTCACGAAGATTTCCCAGGTGCCGCAGGATCTGCTGCCACAACGGCGCAAACACGGCCTTAACCGGGAAATCGTTGTTGCCCGAATCGTCGGCCGGAAAAGCCAGCACCACAACGCGGCCCTTGTCGATGTTCGCTGAAACGACCGCCGGAAGACCGTTATCGAACCGCGCCAGCACTTCACTCCCCTGGGCTGCCTTCAGGCGTGCGTATTTGAAGAATTTCGCCCCGGTGAAGTCCCCGGAATGGGGTTCGCTGAACGGTTTGAAAATCGGATGGTCCATCCGCAGGTCGGTCAGAAGCGCATAGTCGTGGCTCGCCTGGCCCGGCCGCTTTGCTTGCAACGAAGGGTCTTCCATCTGCACGGGAACCCAGGAACCGAAAGTCCGGTTGAAGTCCTCCGCGGTCACCGCCTTTCCGAGGACGACTGCCAGTCCGCCGCCGCCGCGCACGTAATCCTGGAGCTTTTTCTGCAGCGCAGGGCCGCCGCCCGAAGCATCGTTCCAAATGACAAGGCTGCCCGTGAGGGTGCTCACAGACTCGGCCTTCTCAAGGGCGACCGCCGTCAAACGATAAGGGGAAAACGACGAAACGTTCAAGGCGTGAGAAAGAAAGAAGCTGGGAGACCTGCCTCCTTTCGGTTCCGGATTCTCCACGGAAAAGACGGGCGTCTTGCCACGAGCTTCGAGAATCATGCTGAACCGGTTATCGCGGGTGAGATTGGGATCCTCCACTTCGAGAACGACGGGGTGCGCGCCCGCTGTCAGCGCCGGAATTTGAAATTCCACGCCCCGGAGAGCAGAGCGGTCCGCGTCCACGGCTCTTTCCGCCACCACGCGGCCGTCCAGCGACAGGCTTACGCGGATGTTTTTCCGGTCTTCGGTTCCATAGTTCACGACCGTGGCTTTAATCTGGAAGCTTCCGGCGTTGCTTTCGTCCGCATCAAGAACCTTCACCTCGCCAAAAGTCAGGTTGCTGAAGCTGTCAGAGCCGAGATCCACCGGCTTCAGCTCCACGGAAGAGCTCAAGCGAGAATCCTGCTCATCTGCATCCAAACCGCTTTTCTGAAAGTCAGAGATAAGATAGATGATGCGTTTTTCCGCGCCTGCCTCCAGCGCAAGTTTCTCGGCCAATCGGAGCGCCTGGCTATACCTGGTCGACTTTTCGGTCAACTCGACCCCGTTCTCGATCTGTCCCAGCAGCGTGTCCTTGCCGGTCACTATCTGGGATCGTGCGAAAACGCGATCCGAGAACTCCAGAAGCGCGAACTTGTCTCCCACGCTGGCCCTGCGGACGATCTCTGCCGCAGCCTTTTTGGCCCTTTCCCAGCGGTCGCCGTAGGACATGCTCAGAGAGTTGTCCAACAGGATGATGTGCGCCGTCGTGACCTTACCGCCCGCTGCGGACACCTGCGGCATCTCCCGGAACGGGCGCGTAAATGCCAGCGCAAGGAACAAGAAGGCCAGAACTCTCAACAGAAGCAACAACAAATGCCGTAGTTTCTGGTACCGGATCGTCCTTTTGCTGACCTTGCGAAGGTACATGAGCGTGGGGAACTCGATCCTCCGGGCGCGCTCCCTTCTGATCAGGTGCAACAGCACCGGGACCGCCGCCGCGAGCGCCCCCCAAAAGTACAACGGATTCAAGAAGCTCATAAGCTGTTGTGGCACGGGCGTCTCGCCCGTGAAAAAACCCTCCGGAGATATCCAACCCGAATCATGGCCGGGACGGCCATGCTACGATCAGTAAAGCTGCTGGCGTCTCAGAAGGTAAGCAAAAAGCGCGTGGTCCAACGGCTGCGACGTGTCCAGCAGAGCGAAATCCATTCTGTCCTTCTGACACTCCTTTTCAAAAAAAGCGACCTGGTTCTTCATGATCTTTCTGTATTCCTGCCGGAGGAAATCCGGCACAACGTGCATCTCCGCCCGGGTCTCCATGTCGATAAACTGCGCGCTCTCTTCGAAATCAAAGAGCAGTTCCGAGGGGTCCAGAACCTGGAACACGATGACGTCATTGCCGTGCAGCGCGAGGTGGCGCAGACCATCCATCACCCGTTGAGGTTCATCATAGAGATCCGATATCAGGGCCACGATGCCCCGTTTCCGGATCCGCTCTGAGACGGCAACCAGGGGTTTGAGGAAGTTGCTTTTCTGCGCCGCACTCGTTCTCTCTATCGTGTGCAGCACGGTATTCAAATGACCTATGCTTCCGCGAGCCGGCACGAACTCCCGCACCTGCTCATCGAACGAGATAAAGCCCACACTGTCCCGCTGCTTGAAGGCAAAGTAAGCGAGCGAGGCGGCGACAAACTGGCCGTACTCCAACTTTGGTATCCCCCGGTTTCCGTACCTCATAGACTGACTGCAGTCCAGGATGAGATGGATGCTCGTATTGGTCTCGCCTTCGTACTCCTTAACGAAGAATCGTTCCCGACGGCCGAATACTTTCCAGTCGATCTTGCGGATATCATCACCCGGCCGGTAAGGCCGATACTCGGCGAAGTTAACGCTGAATCCCAGATGCGGTGACCGGTGCAGCCCGGCCACAAATCCCTCGACGACGGTGCGCGCCACGAGCTCCAGACTCGAGATGCGGGTCAGAACCGTCGGGTCGATAAAGCGCGTCGGTTGCGGCAATGCCGGGTGCGCATGAATCATTGTCAGACTCCAGATCAATTGACGATTGTTTGCCGATCGTCAGTCATGATCCGAACGAAAGGAATTCAGAATCCAGAATATCCGGCACACCCACTCTATTCTGCATTCTGGCTCCTGGATTCTGGATTCCTGACCAATCGTCATTCGTCATTCGTAAATCCTCACAAACCTGACTTAGGCGCAGGAACCGCCTCGAGCAGGCGCCGTATGATTTCCTCGGTTGTGACGCGCTGCGACTCGGCGTGAAAATTGGTGAGGATGCGGTGCCGCATCACCGGATACGCAAGGGCCCGTACGTCCTCAATGGAGACGTTGAATCGGCCGTTCAGCAGCGCCCGGGCCTTGCCTCCCAGGATCAGGTACTGGGACGCGCGCAGACTCGCTCCCCAGTTTACCCACTCCTTTATGAAATCAAGACCACCGTTCTTCGCAGGCCGCGTAGCGCGGGCCAGTGAGACCGCATAGCGCGAGACGTGGTCCGGCACCGGCACGCGGCGAACGAGTTTTTGAAATTCCAGAATGTCCTCGCCGCTGACGGTCCGCGCGATCTTGACTTCGCGCGCGGAGGTCGTGGCAGTGACAACGCTCAGCTCGTCTTCCTCGTCCAGATACTCGATGATGATATTGAACATGAAACGGTCCAACTGGGCTTCAGGCAGAGGATAAGTCCCTTCCAGTTCGATCGGATTCTGGGTGGCCAGCACGAAGAACGGGCGATCCATGGGATACGTGACGCCCTGTACCGTCACCTGGACCTCTTCCATCGCCTCGAGCAGCGCGGCCTGAGTTTTCGGAGGCGTGCGGTTGATCTCGTCCGCCAGAAGAATGTTGGCGAAAATCGGACCCTTGACGAAGACGAGCTCTCTCCTTCCGGTAGTGACATCCTCCTGGATGATGTCGGTTCCCGTGATGTCTGCCGGCATAAGGTCCGGCGTGAACTGGATGCGTTTGAACTTGAGATCCAGGACACTTGCCAGCGTCTTGATAAGCAGGGTCTTGGCGAGACCCGGAACGCCGGTGATCATTGAATGGGCCCCTACCATCATACAAATCATGACCTGCTCGACCACGGAATTCTGAGCGATGATGACCTTGCGCAGTTCCCGGAGGATCTCCTGGTACCCATGCTTGAGTTTTTCTATGAGCGCTGCATCGTCGGCGACGACCTGCTGGACGTTTTCCATCCGCAGACTCCCCCTTTCTTTGAGTTCTTACCCATTCGGTCTCAGAATTGCTTTCTCAGCCTTTGGAGTGCGCAAGTTTGCTTGCGCCTTACCGAGGCCGAACCATGGTTCCCGCGCAATGAAAGCGGACTAGTGAGTCAACGCGTATACAACATAGTTCACGCCGTATTTATAGGCCTCGTTGGTTTCTTCGATGGGCATGAACGGATCGTTGGACCACTCCCAGTACTCGCTGATATCGTTGTTGTAATCGACCACCATCATGAGGCGCTGCTTGTCGTCGCTCATGCCCAGGTACTGGGGAATGAAGCTGCGAGCGTAAGGAGGTGGAGGCAACAGGTTCGAGATATCATAGAAACACTTGAATATCTCGTGCGTGCGGGGCAACTCCTCAAGGGAGTGCTCCGGAAACACCATCTTCAACTGCGCTTTGAAGTTTTCGATCTCGCGCTCCCCCCGGAAGTCGTCCACGATCAGAAAACCTCCGCGCAGGAGATACTCGCGCATGTTGTGCGCCTCTTTCTCGGACAGGTCCAGAAACCCTACCTCGCAGAGATACGCAATCGGATACTTGAAGACCTCGTCGTCGTCAAAGGAAACAATATGTCCTTCGCCGTTGACGTCGAGCTTGGTGACCTCCGCCAGGATCTTCATGAGGTGCTGGTGGGCCGCTGGATAATCGTGACTCCACGGAGGACCCTGCCCGCCAAAAGCCCACCAGTTCAAGCTCGGAGTCGTGTACCGGATACGCGCCAGCGTAAACTTGTGTTTCACCAACGGCGCTTCATCCTGCGCCACGACTCTCAACGTGACGAGGGAGGCAGCTACCGCGCCTAGAACGAGGCTCCCGAGCAGCCAGAGCTTTCTTTGCCTGACGTTGCGATCTCCGAGTGTTCTGACGGTCCCTTCACTCACGGTTCACTCCCGGTGAGTTTCAAAAGAAGCTGCTGTGCTTTCTCGAAAGTCGGGGCGATTTCCAGTGCCCGAAGAGTCTCCTTCTTCGCCTCCTGCTTGCGGCCGGACTCCGACCACGCTCGCGCGAGGTTGAAGTGGGCTCCGGCGAGATCGGCCGGATTCAGCCCGACAAGAACTTTATAGGCCGCGACCGCCGTCGCCCAATCGCGGGACTCCATGGCGGCTTCCCCCAGCATTGTATGCGCTGCCGGATCGTAGGGATGGATGTAGACGGAGAGCTGCAGCATCCGGGCCTCATTTTCCCAATCCTTACGTTCCCTGTAGATTTCCGCGGCGCGCATCAAAGGAGCCAGCGCGTTTTCGTCGTAACGGGACCAGCCGAGAAGTTGGGTGAGCGCCTCATCCGGCCGCTTTTCTTCCAAGTAGATATCAGCCAACACCTGGTACGGGTTCCCGGGTTCGACATATTCCGGAAACAGCGCCTGCGCTTTCTTTAAATAGACCTCTGCCGCGCCGTTGGCTTTCTCTTTCTTTAAGATACCTCCCAGCTGCAGATTGGCGAAGAAGTCGTCCGGGTTCCGTTCCAGGACCCCCTTCAGAGCCTCCTTGGTCCGGCTCGACTCGTCACCCTCGGCGTGCCGCTGAAAATCCAGGTGGGGGGCAACTTCGCGAAGACGCGCATCGACGTACCGGGCATATTCGGCATCCAAAGTCGCCGCATCCCAACCAAGAGAACGCCGGAAAACCTCGACCGTGGGGAGGCCCTCGGCAAACAACAGCAGAGATTCTCGAATTTTGGCAAATCCGAATTTTTCCTCGATCAGCTCGCACACCAGCGAAGCCTGGTAATAGGAGAGCGCGACCTGCTCGGGAAATTTCGGACGCATCATGCCGGAGTTCAGCTCGCTTACTTTGAGGACCTTTCCTTCCTTGTATGCTTTGACGAACGGCGCGTTCAGGTCGTCCCCCCAACCCGGTCGCGCCCGCCTTTCTTCGTACACTGAGATACCTTCCGAGAACCAGCGCGGAATGTTATGGCGAGTCATCTGGAGCGTAATCACGTGGGCAAACTCGTGCCACAGTGTCGATCCCCAGTTGAAAGAGCCGGGTTTCCGCGCGCGTGGGGAGTCGAGAGCTATCACCTTGCCGAAGCAGACGCCCAGCGCGCCCAGCCCCGGGAGGCCGAGTGTCCGAACCGCAAAACCGCCATGATCGGGGAAAATCTCCACCTGCAGGGGCCCCGCGGGCTTGAAGCCGTATTTCTGGCTTAATTTCGCGAACACTTCTTCAGCGAGCTTCGGCGCATATACGGAGAGGACCGGCTCATCTTCTTTCGCCAGACGCAACAGAAAATGCTCGCTGCGCACCTCGACGAACTTGTCCATCTGGTCCAGCAGATCCAGCGTATTGAAGGCCCAGACGTTGTACGGGTCCCCTTCGAATGCCTTCTGAACCGCCCGCCGGCCCTCGCTCAGTTCGCCGACGCGCATGAGATTCATCCCCAGGCTGGCCCAGGCGGCCCAGAGCTTGGGGTCCAGATTCAGCGCCTTGCGGTTGAACTCGATGGCCTCTGCGTATTTTCGCCGATTGGCCAGATTCTCGGCGATGGTGAAGTAGAGCCGGCCGAAGGATGGATGAATCTCCAGGACCCTGCGCTCCGCCTGCGTGAACGCCGCCTGGTCCCCTCGAAATTGGTGATAAACGGCCTCCAGGCTGAGCGCTTCCAGGTCGGAGGGATTCACGGCCAACGCGCGGCGCACCTCGCGGATCGCCTCCTCGTAATTTTCCTCCTGGATGCGGAGCTCCGCCATCAGGTTGATCGCGGGGACCAGGTTGGGATTGACTTCAAGCGCCTTCCGCGCGTTTGCTTCCACTTCGTTGTTGTTTTCATATTTCTTCGCCAGCGCGATGCCCAGGAGGGCGTCGGCGTAGCGCGGGTTTATCTTGAGGCAATCGCGGAACACTCCCAGCGCGTCGGTGGCGTTGTACTTCTCCAGAAAGAGGTAGCCGAAGCCCGCCAGCGCCTCGACCGAAACGTTCTTGCCGCTGGTCGCGTCCAGGAATATGTCTTTGGCGTCCTGCGCCCATCCCAACTGCCACGCCGCCACGGCCACATTTCCCAGGTCCTGGCTGCCGCCGACGGCGCCCTTCCGATACTCCTCGACGGTCCGCTGCCAGAGTCCTTCCGCTTCGCTCCGCCGCCCGGTCTCTTCCAACAGGAATCCCAGTTCGCGCACGGAGTCCAGGCGCGCGGGCCCGCCAAGCTGTGTCGCGCGGCGCAGGTGTTGCTCGGCTCCGCCGAGGTCTCCGGCGGCCTTGAACGAGCGTCCCATCTCCAGTTGCAGCTTGGCGGAATTTTCACGGGCCTTGAGGAACTCGATCCCCCTCTTCAGCGCTTCCCGGTATTGTCCGGTTTCGCGCAGAACCTGCAAGAGGCCGGCCTGGTTTGCTTCGTCCTCCGCTCTGGATTTGAGCGCGTCCTCGAAGTGCGCTCGCGCCTTATCGTAATCGCCGGAACGCAACGCTTCGGCGCCCCTGGAGTTACTCTGCGCCCCGCCGGGACGCGTGGCAGAGCAGCACCCCAGAACGAAGAACAGCCCAAAGCCACACGCTGCAATTCTCGTCCCCATGGAGAATTCTTTCGACCAAAATCCTCTTCGCGTCTTCGCGTCTTTGTGGTGAAGGCGGAGTGCCCTTTCACCACAAAGCCGCGAAGACGCAAAGAACTTTCTGCCTTTCATTTGTTCTTACGCAATTTTGCGTTGATAGTTGCCAGGCGAACCAGAAGTCCCTCCAGTTTCTTCTCGTACTCGGCTTCGGGCATTTCGGACCTGGCATACTTCAAGGCTTCAATCTGCCTTTCAACTGTTTGCATTTCTGCTAATAGAGCCTCTTCCTCCGGGGTGCCCTTTCCCCGGGCCCACGCTGGAACCCCCGTGTCCAGGTAGGTAGTCCGCGCCAGGAATCCTTCGCCGTTCTCCGGGCCGGGATCACTTTGCCCCTTTCCGTCGCCATCGTCATCCAGGACTGGATGCTCCGTCTTCAGAAGGCCCTGAGTGGAGTAATACTCTTCCACCTTGTGAGCGGCGTAATTGAAGGCTTCGAGGACGGAAACACGGCCGTTCTTGTCCGAATCCGCATTTCCGTTCTTGAAGGCTTCGACAAAAAACCTTCCCATCTGAGTCTGGTTCTTTTCCATACCGCTCTTGGTAGCCGAGACCACGATCTTCCCCTTCTGCGAGAGCGCGGGAACACTGGCTCCGCTGCAAGTAGTCATGTTGGCCACGACAAATCGCGCGGCGGGTATCGAATACAATATGGAGGCCAGTTCCTCGGCGGTCGGATCCGGGCCGGGAAGATTTAACTTGTAAGTCTTCGCGTCAAAGTTGCCATGGCCGGCAATGAAGACGAAAACCAGATCGTCCTTTCCCACGCGGGATGCGATCTCACGGCAAACCTTTTCCAGGTTCTCCCGCGTGGATTTGTAGGAAATCAGGCCGGGGTCTTTGGAGGGGTCGTCGAACAGGACAAAAACGTGGCCGCGATCAAACTGCATGGGCCCCGCAAGGGCAGCGTGAAGATCGCGAATCCACTTCAAGAACTCCTCCTGCAGCTCCGGGTCGCCGCTGATCCCGGAAATTAAGATGGCCCAGCGCCCCTGCCCGGAATCGCTCGCGAGGGAAAACGGCGGCATCATTAAGAAGAGAGCGAGCACAGCCACACCCCACAGACGGAAGGCGAGGGGCAGAGGGGCGGAGGGACAGAGGGGCAAAGGGGCAGAGGGGCAGAGGAGCCGAGGGGCAGGGGGGCCGAGGGGCAGAGGGACAGAGGGCAAAAAGCTTCGTGAATGAAAGCCGTCGCAAGCCCTTCCCTTTGCCCCTCGACCCCTTGACCCCTTTGCCCCTAGTTTACTCATGCCAGACCCTTGCGTTTTCGCAGCACCCACTCGGCCGAGATCGATCCGACCAGAAGCAGGTACAACAGCGGCATATCCCACAGGTCCTTTTCTTCGATCCTTGACGAGCCGTTGTCCACATAGGAAATATCTTCGGGCAACGTGCGGACATCGCGCGGCGAGTAGTAATGGCCGCCCGTTTCTTCGGCCAACCGTTTGAGCAACCCGACATTGAGGGCCGCGTTGTGAAACTCAGCCGTAGACTCCGCTATCCTGAAATTCGCTTTTGCTTTTCCGAGGCTTTTGGCGCCCTGGAGAGCTTCAACCGACACTTCGTGGATCCCTTCTTCCCTGGGACGGAAGATAGCCGAGTAATAGCCTTCCCGGCTCACGTCCCAGTTCAGCGGCAAGCTGACGGTCTCGCCCGAAGGGGATTTTACGTCTGCCTTCACGCGGGCGTTGTTTTGATGAACGAAAGTATTGTCGGTTACTTCGGCGGTCAGAACCACCGCTTCTTCGAGCGAATAGGAATGCTTTTCTGTCTCGATGGTCACGGGATCCGGAGCGTCGCTCACGAGCCAGCGCAGCATCTGTTTCCAGAAGACTTCGTGCGTGGTGTTGCGGCTGTCGACCTGCATGCGCCAGTTCCACGTGGACCCCGTGGTAAGAGCCATGGCCTTCCCGCGGCCGAAACGCTGGAAAGCCAGCAGAACCGGATTCTGTCCCCGTGCTCCGGAGAGTGCGACCTGAGCGAGCACGGTGGCCCCGGGTTTGGCTCCGGACGTGGGATTCAGGCCCACAAGGGGAGGCAGTGTTTCCCAACGCTTGCGGTTCTCATCCTCCGTAAGGGCAAGGCGCATCACCGGATGCAGGGCGCCGTAGCTGGTCAGGCGCAGCTTGTACTCCACATCCTCGTAAGGAGGGATGGAGGAATTCCCCTGACCGAAGCGGATGTTCACGGGAAGGACGTCCTCGAGCGGAGTATTGACATACCCTCCCTGTGCGAAAGAATTCTTTCCGCCGAGCATCAGAAGCCCGCCGCCGCGCTGGCTTACGAAATCGGAGATCATGCGGAGCTGGTCGAAGGTGAAGAACGTGGCCTCCACGCTGCCCAGTATCAGGCCCTTGAACGTGTAAAGCTCCCCCTTATCGGTCGGAAAGCCTTTTTCCAGCGTGGAAGTGCTGTTTTCGTCCAGACCCTGACGATAGAACTTGCCCTGCGCCTGACGCAGCAGCGTGAGCAGCCGCAGGTTCTTGTCCTCCTGGACCGCGCGCCGCAGGAACGCGTAAATCCAGCGAGGTTCGCCTTCGCAGTAGAGAATGCGCGGTTGCTCGTCCTCGACGCGAATCAGTACGTCCTGGTCGTTATTCTCGGCAATCACTTCGTCCTGAAAGGGTTCGACCCTGAAGTTGAAAATCCTGGGTCCCGCCGTGTCGCTGCTGAAGTTGACTTTGTAGGTCTTTACCTCGCCGTTGCTTCCGAGGGTGATTTCCTGACTCTGGACCAGCCGGTCGCGCTCTTTAACGACAAGTTTGGCGCGGCGCCCCGCGTACCCGGTTGCCCGAATTGCAACATCCGCCTCTATCATCGCGTCCTTGAGCACCTTCTTGGGCATGCTGACGCGGGCAATCTCCATGTCGCGCGAGAAGTCCGGCGATCCTATCCCGACCGGGTATACCGGGATCCGCCGGGCGCGGAGCTGGGCGGCAATGCCGCTCAAATCCTTGGAGCGGTTGTCGGCGCCATCCGTGATCAGAACGATTCCTGAAACTGGCACAGTCCCCAGTTCTGCGACGATCTGGCCCAGGGTCCGTTCCAGATTGGTTGCATTTCCATGACGCGCCACGTCCTCGAAGCCCGAGCTCTTGTCGGCGGAATTCGAGAACCGGAAGTGGCGAACCTTGAATTTCTTCCCAAGCTCCTCCAGCATCGGATTGCCGACCGGCCTGAGGAGATGTTTCTCAATTTCGATGCGCGACTGGCCCTCGGCTCCGTCGCGAATCTCCATGCTCTTGGTTACATCGTAAGCGACCGCAACAAAGCTCTTTTGCGGGGTCACCGTGTGCAGAATCAGAACGGGCTGAAGGAAGATTACCAGAAGGACAAGCAAAGAAAGGCCGCGAAGACCTGCGAGCCCCACGCGCCAGGGGATGGGCACCACTGCCTTGGTCTTGTGATACAGAAGATACGCGCCAACCAGTGCGGATCCGGCGAGGAGCCAGGTGACGTAAGAGGGCCAGGGCGGTTGAAACGCAAGCTTCCCCTTTTCGAAAAGAAGAGGCCGGTACTTGAAGAAAAACTCAAAAATCGTATCCATCGAACAATGGAAGATCTCTTTGTTCCGTAGGGGCGCCCCTACGTCACGTCAATTTTTTCTCAGTGACTCATGGCATAGACGATGGCATTGATCCCCATCTGGTAGGCATACGTGGAATACTTCGCAGGATATCCGGGAAGATCGGCCCATTCCCAGGCGTCTCCCAGGTCGGTATTCCAGTTAATAATTACCATAAGCCGGCCGTTCTCATTAAAAATACCGCGACAGTGGGGGACGTAGCCGTCCTGTTCGTAAGTTACGCGATTGTACAAGGCGTTGCCGACGTTAGGTACCTGGAGAATCTGGGGAATGTCGTAGTAGCAATGAAAGATTTCATGGGTCGTGGGAATCTCGACGATGTTGCTGCCCGGAAGGACACGCTCGATGGTTTCCCGAAACCACTCCCACTCGGCGCTGCCCCAGAAATCGTCGCAGAAGAAAAAACCGCCGCGCTGCAAGTACTCCCTGAGTGCGCGCACCTCTTCCTCGGTCAGGTTCATATGCGCCGCCTCGACCGCATAAATGAAAGGATAGCGGAATATCTCAGGATCGGTAAGTGGGATGGTCTTCCCTTCGTCGGCGATTCGGATATTGGTCAGCCGCTGGACGCCAAGGATGAACTGGCGGTCGGCCTTGGGCCAGTCCGTGTACCAGCCCTTGTAGTATCCCCAGGGACCTCTTCCCGTGTAAACGGTCCGAACGAAAGTAAACTCCGGCTCGGCATTTTCGAGATTCTTGGGACTCTGCCTTTTCAGGAATCCTGGGACCTGAGCCAATACCGCTATGAGACCCAGCCCCGCGAACATTACGGAGCCGGCGATCCCGAGAATCCAGGGGCTTGCAAATCTCCTCAATTTCAGATCAATCCCTCGCTTGAATTACTATCGCAAGGTTTCCGAAGATTATATCAAAGCGCCGTGCTTCAGCCCAAAGCGATTCCCCCGGCGGCAGCATCGCTCCAGCGCAGTTGCTTTGCCACGAATTTCACGAATTACACGAAAAAGGGATAAACACAATTCGTGGAATTCGTGAGATTCGTGGCAAGTCTTTCTGTCGTAGACTCTTCCTCCTGAGATTAACGGGTTATCGAGATGCAAAGACCCGTCCTGCTACCCACATCGGTGTTGCCTTTCCGCCCTCCTAAGTTGCAGTTGGCTCCGACTGGGCTTTCTGGTAACGACCGGCCACGCTTTGGGATTTCCTTCACTGTTCTAATACGATGGATTCGAGCGGGTGTTCTACATTCTTCCTTGGGCCTTGCAACTGAGAATGAATCTCTCCCGTTAAAAGCTAAAGGGGCAACGGGGACAAAGGGGCAAAGGGGTAAACGGGAAAAGCTTCGTGATGAATGCGTCTCCTACCTTAATTAAGCTTTCCCTTTGCCCCTTTGTTCCTTCAAGGCGCAGTTTGGACAGAGCCGAGCGATTCAAGACCGGACTTGAGAACAGCGGCGGGACCACGAACGTAAATCAGCACCCCTCCCGGAAAGATCCATTCCTTGGCGGTTTCCTTTACAGACTCCACGGAATTGCGCTTTACAAGGTCTGCGAACGTTGCGATGTAGTTTGTGCCAAGGCGATAAAGCTCAGTATCCAGAAGAACATCGCAGATCCCTTCGGAAGAACTTAGAGATTTTCTGAACTCTTCGATCCAGGACGTCTGCGCACCCGCAAGTTCGTCTGGTGAAACCGCCGAGCCCTTGAACTCTTCGGCCATGTCCAGGATCTTCTTGATTTCGGACAGCGCCTGTTCTGCCGCCGCCTGGCCCTGAACATAAAAAGGACCCTGCAACCTCCGGCCCTCGGCGGCCACGGTCAACAGCGACGTGGGAAGCGCACGGGTCAGACGTTCCTGAAGAATGCGAGTTGCGAGAGCTCCGGCGTGATACCCAGGCTCGTCCCGGCGCGGCCAGAGATTGCCCAAAACAAACTGCGCTGCAGGCGAATCCCGATCGTCTTCAAAAACCACGCTTCTCGAGGAAGGGGTGCGCGGCGGGAGAAACGTAAAGGGAACTTCATCCCTCCGCACCCAGACGCCCCAGATACGCGCCGCTTTCTGTTGCACCAGCGCGGGCGGGGCAGATCCCGCTATCACAAGGGACGAAGTATTGGGCGAGACGTACCGCCGGTAAAAATAGCGCACATCTCCCACAGAAATATTTTGGAGGGAAAGTTTTGATCCCTGCAGCGGGCGGCCGTAACTCGTCCCGCGAAACAGCGCCGCTTCGAAACGGTTGCGCGCCAGCTGGCGAGGGTCCTGGGGCCGGTCGAGCGTCTGGAGAATTTCTTCCTTTACCTTCGAGAAATCCGCCTCATCGAATACCGCCTCACCAACAATCTGGTATAGAAGCAGCAACGAGCGTTCGAACCGCGAACTTTGGCCTCTCAGAATGAACCGGATGCCATCCCAGTCGCAGCGCACTTCAATCGTCGCGCCCAGAGAACTTAACTCGTCCTGGATAGCTTTAGAGGTCCTGTCCTGGGTCGCTTTCAAAAACATCCGCGCAACGAGATGGGCGAGGCCGCCTTTGTCGGCCGGGTCAAAGACGGAGCCATAACGCAACACCAGGCCGATCGTCATGCTCTCGCCAAGATGAGGGGCAGAGGCTACGACGATCTGCAAGTCGTTGAGCAGGCGCCGGAACGAAAGCTCCGGATAGACAAGAGGACTCTGTTCCGAGGCAGCGGGCGCCTGCGCGTGAGTCAGACAGGACGCAACTGCCGGGCAGGTGATAAGCAAGATAGCGAAGATACCGATCGCACGAGCGGCCATGCCTCATCCGTTCGAAAGCCCCGGAAGGCTATCATACAGGGTATGAAAACTCAACCGACCCCGACTCGACGATCTCAGCGAACTGAAAAAACTGGCCACGAATTCCACGAAGTCCACGAAACAGCCCAGCTGAGGGTGGAAGACTTCGTGGAATTCGTGGCCAGTTTTTAAAAGAGTATTTTCCTCCTCCAGGGCTCTGGATAGACGATAGGATCCTGTCGTATCCTGTAGGTGTACTGATCGCCGGGAACTTTGAGGATGTATTGAGGGTCATAGAAGCCGTAGGCGGTGACCTCCAGAAAGAAATTTGAGCATGCTGGAACTGAGCATTCCTGAGGGCAAAAGCCCCCGACTCAAGATAATGGCCTATACCTGCGCCATCTTCGTTGTCGCGGCCGGGGTGGTGGTTCTGTATGCTCGCTTCCAGGCAGGCCCTCAACCCTCGGGATCCGTGACAGGCCCGGTGCCGGGGATCGTCCGTCCCGGCGAGCCTGATTTCGAATACTACAAGAAATACATCCGTATTGCCGACGTCAAGGCGTCTCTGGGAACCAACTTCGCGAAGAGCCGGATAGCCATTGTCTCGGGGTTCATCACGAACGAAGGGGATCGGAAGCTTGAAGCCCTGGAATTGCGCATAGCGCTCTACGATGTGTACAACAAGCTCTCCAAGGAACGGATCAGCACGCCCCTGCGCCCGGACGCCGGGCTAAAACGTCCCTTGCAGCCCCTGGAGAGGCGCGACTTCACCGTCTGGATCGAAAACATCGAGCAGCTTTGGAACCCGAGGCGGCTGGAAATCGAAATAAGCGGTCTCAAATACCAATAATCGTTCGTGAAATACGGGGACAGTCACCTTTTTTCGCCGGCGAGGATTTCTCCCAACGGACGCTCCAGAGCGAAAAAAGGTGACTGTCCCCGTATTTCTTCGTGTCTTCGCGGTGCGTTCCTAGCTTTCCCTCTTGCCCTGTTCCTCCTCCCGGCCGGGTGCGGAAGGCGAAAGCTGAGCTCGGATGAACTGGAACGTAACCGGCTGTTTGCCGAAATCCTCAAACGCGAAGACCGGCGGACCTTGGGAGAAGACGATTTCTTTCCCCGCAACCTGCATTTCTCGACACATCCGGAGGTTCGCCAATGGTGTGCCGTCGCTCTTGGCCGGATAGGAAACCGGCGCGCTCTTCCCTGGCTCTACAACGCGCTTCATTCGTCCTATGCAAGCGTGCGGGCTGCCGCGGCATTTGCCGTCGGAGAGATTGAAGATCGCGAAACTCTGAAAGAGGAGTTCCTCCGGGTGGATCCCCGCGCCGCCTCGGAACTCGTTGCAGCTCTGGACGACCCTTCGATCCAGGTACGCATGCGCGCTGTGGAAGCGCTTGGTAAGGCGGGATCGCCTTCGGATTCGGTTGAGATCATCCGGCGGCTTCATGCCCTTCCTTACGAAGGATCTCCCGTGGAGCAAACCTACCTCAGACTCGCCATAACGGCCTTGACGCGTTTGAGGGACCCGTCGGCTGTTCCTGCTTTAGAGAAGCTTGCGGAGTCGCCGGACCCCGAAATCCAGTGGCGCTGCGCCAACGGTCTCTATGGTCTCCGCGCGCGGAAGGCCCGGTCCACCTTCTTGAGACTCCTCCGGAGTTACAACCCTGATGTTCGCGCCCATGCCGCGCGCGGCGCCGGCATCTGCGAGGCTCCGGACCTGGCTGACGCGCTTATTCCGCTGATCTCGCTGCACGATCCTGACTCCGGAAAGCCAAACTCGCTGGGGGTGCGCGCCAGCGCGGTCGAAGCACTCGGGAACCTCCGGAACCCGGGGGCAATCCCGGCAATCCGGAAGGCCCTGCAGGAAGCTCCCATCGTTCGTGCCAACCCGGAGCAGGTCAATTTTGCCGTGCAGGCCGCCGCCGCTCTCGGAAACATTGGCGCGCCGGAAGGGAAGGATGCGCTGGTCCCGCTCACCAGGATTCAGGGGCCTGCTGCCGTGAGCGCGGTCATCGCCCTGGCAAAGTTGTCGAGAGGAAACGCGACGTTTTTTGATCTGGTTCGGCTGGAAGACTTCACGACCGAAGCCGCGCGTCGTGCGGCGGCTCAAGCCCTGGGCGAAGTTGGCGGCCCGGAGGCGGTTCGCCGTCTGAAACTGATGTTGATTCAGGCAGCCAGCGAGCGCGCAACGGCGGCGGAGATCCGTGCCGTCCCGGCCGCGGTCGAAGCTCTGGCCCGGATCGGAGTCGAAGATTTGCAGACAATAGTCGAACCCTATCTTGCGTCGCATGACGGCGTCATCCTGCGAGCAGCCATCAAGGCCTACAAGCCGCCACCGCGAAGAAAAGCGCCGTGGAAACCGCTGGTCGAAGCTTATCAAAGGATGGCCCCCGGCTGGGACCTGGAGGCGAAGGTGAGTGCGCTGAGCGCCCTGCAACCCTGGCTTTCCGAACAGGACGTGCAGGCGGTTCTGCGCTCGGCGCTCGGCGACCGGCAGCGCAATGCTCGCGTCGCCGCTTTAAGTCTGCTGCGCAAGGCCGGAGCGACCGATGTGCCGGACGATCCCGGCCCCTCCGAAAGCGCTACGACCGATATAACCTACAGCATTCTCGCCGTCTCACGGCAGAATCGTACCGTCGCGACTCTCGAGACGGAGCGAGGGAACATAGAGATCGAGCTCTATCGCGAGGACGCTCCACTCACGACAGCGAACTTCATCTCCCTTGCCCGCGGCGATTTCTTCAACGGCCTGAGCTTCATGCGCGTCGTGCCCTACTACGTGATCCAGGGCGGGGATCCGCGCAACGACATGGAAGGAGGTCCCGGTTACACGATCCGGTGCGAGATAAACATGCGCGCTTACGAAAAGGGGAGCGTCGGGATGGCGCTCTCCGGGAAGGACACGGGAGGGAGCCAGTTTTTCATTACTCTTTCGCCACAACCCCGTCTGGATGGCGGGTTCACCTGTTTTGGCAGGGTGATCAGCGGGATGCAGGCGGCCCAAAGCATGACTGCCGGGGACAAGATCCTCAAGGTGAGAATAGAGGAAGACATCACGCTTTTGGACTACCGCCGCTATTAAGCAGCGGGCAGTAGGCAGTTTCTGCCTTCTGCCGACTGCCTTCTGCCTACTGCTTTTCAGTGGACTTTCTGCACTTTGTTGCGCATGTAGTCCATCAAGATGTATTGGCCGAGCGAGCGCGGCGTCGTGAAGTAAGCCTTTCCCCGGCATATCTCCGTGACTTTTCGCACGAACGCGACCAGATCGTAATCCCTGGCCAGCATGAAGGTGTTGATGAGGATGTTGGAGCGCCGGCACTGGCTTACCTCTTTGAAGGTGAGCCCAACCACGTAGGGATCCAGACCGAAAGCATTGCGGTAGATCGATCCATCTGGCTCGGTAACCGCGGAAGGCTTGCCGTCGGTGATCATGATGATCTGGCGCATATCCTTGTTTTCTCGTGCCAGGATACGCTGAGCGAGGCGGAGACCTTCGCGCGTGTTTGTATAGAAAGGTCCCACCTGCACGCGCGCCAGCCGGCTCAGCGGGATTTCCTCCGCGGAATCATGAAACAGCACGACATGCAGCGTGTCTCCGGGATATTGGGTGCGGATCAAGTGCGCGAGAGCGAGCGCGACTTTCTTGGCCGGTGTGAAGCGATCTTCGCCGTAAAGGATCATGCTGTGACTGCAGTCCAGCATCAGGACGGTCGCGCAGGAGGACTGGTACTCGCACTGGTGGATCTCGAGATCCGCATACTCCAGGTCGATGGGGACCTTCAGTCCTTCGCGGCGTATGGCATTCAGTATGGTGCCGCTCACATTCAGGTTCAACGTATCGCCAAATTCGTAGAGCTTGGAGGCGCCGCTTGCCTCCACGCCGGTTGCCATGTCCCTGGTGTCGTGCCGGCCGAAGCTCGACTTACCCAAAGAGCCGAGCAGGTTCTTAAGGGTCTTGTACCCCAGAAAATCGAGGGCCTTGTCGGTAAGCTCGAAACGCACCTGGGATTGCGAAAGACCCCGTCCTCCCTTGCCTGTAACGGGTTTCTTACTCTTCTGAATCCTGATGTAACCTTCCCGAGCCAGGCGATCGATCAGATACTGGACGAGACGCGAGATTTCAGAATTCTCGAACTCCTCTCTGTCCTCCATCCGCTCGAGTTGATCCAGCATCTCGTCCGAAAGCGTGCCGCTGCGCAGGAGCGCGTTCAGGATGGCGTCGTGCAAGGCTTGTAAGTCCCGGTCCGAATTCCGGAAATCGTCGAAGTATGGGTTGTTGAAACCCGACTGGAGGAGGAAATCAGAAAGCTTGTTGAGCAACTCCTCGATGCTCAGCGAGTCCCAATCCTCTCCCGTATGCCTGGAATACTTGATCGACTTCATGATTCAGTGGCCGGTGGCCAGCGAACCACTGACCACTGGCCACTGACCACCGCCTTCAGTTCCACTTCTTTCGATTCTCGCCCTGGTTTTCGAAGTAGGCCTCGCGCTGTTTCTTTTCCAAAGCCGCAAACACGCGTTCCTCGTCGCGGCTGATCTTCTTCTGAGCATAAAGACCCTCCAGCACGAACTCAGCGGCTGCGACACGCTGGTCGGCGGAATGTTTTCCGGATCCCAGAAGCCTGTCAGCCTTCTCGAGCAATCCCTGGATCGCCCGGAACTGCGAGAGGCATTCTTCCGTGGAGGCGTCCGCAGGCACGCGCAGGCTCCCTCCCAGTTCGAACCAGTCCACGATCCGGACAAAGTCTTCACCCTCGCTGTATTTCTGGAACACTTCGCCTACTGCGGCGCGAATCAAGTCACGCGCCACGTTTTCGGCGCCCCGGAGCTCCCCCTCGTATTCCAGCTCAAATTTTCCCGTCAGGGAGGGCATGGCCGCGTACACGTCGCCCACCCTGGGAACCACGACCTTTTCTTTATGAAACAAGGCGCGCCGCTCGGCGTTCGAAAGTGTGTTTTCCATGCAGGTGATCGGCAAACGCTGGCTCACGCCGCTGCGCTTGTCCACCCGCGGATCCTTCCGAGCCGCGAAGGCCACCGCCTCGACGATCTCCGCCACGAATGGAGGGATGACAGACGGAATCTCTCCGTTGCGATTGAGCCACGCCTCCTGCCGGGTGATGGCCATTCCGTCTCCAGGCGTCAATGGGTAATGTGTCCGGATCTCGGAGCCGATCCGGTCTCTGAGTGGCGTGATGATCTTCCCGCGCGCCGTATAGTCTTCCGGATTCGCGGAAAACACCATCACTACGTCCAACGGGAGACGTATAGGGTATCCCTTGATCTGAACGTCCCCCTCCTGCAGGATATTGAACAGACCGACCTGGATCTTGCCAGCCAGATCGGGGAGCTCATTGACGGCGAAGATCCCTCTGTTGGCGCGAGGCAGCAGGCCGTAATGGATCGTGAGCTCGTCCGAAAGATCCAGTCCTGCTTTGGCTGCCCGGATCGGATCTACGTCACCGATCATGTCGGCGATTGTGACATCGGGAGTTGCCAGCTTTTCAACATAGCGCTCTTCCCGGTGGCGAAAACCAATAGGCAGGTTGTCCCCCATCTCTTCAAGGCGCCGGCAACAGGCTCTGCAGATCGGGGAATAGGGTGAGTCATGAATTTCGCACCCTGCCACGCACGGGAACCACTCATCCAGAAAGTGAACAAAGGAGCGCAGAATCCGGCTCTTCGCCTGGCCTCGCAAGCCAAGCAGGATCATGTTATGTTTGCTCAAAATCGCGTTGATGATTTGGGGGACCACGGTTTCGTCGTAACCCACGATGCCCGGAAAGAGGGTCTCTCCCTTGCGAAGCTTTCCGAGCAGGTTCACCCGCATTTCGTCTTTAACAGTACGCCCTCCGGAGTGCAGCGCATGATAGGGACTGTTGCGGAGCTCTCCAAACGTCCTGGGGAACTTCTGATTCATGCCCCTAACACTAGCCGAAACAGCGAAGCGAGTCAAACGCTCAAACCTTCCAAGCGTAACCGTGAAACCACCGATGAACACCGATAAACACGGCGCAGCCCAGTCGCAACCAAAAAATCTCACCACGAAGACACGAAGACGCGAAGAAATCCTGTGCGATTCTTCGCGTCTTCGTGTCTTCGTGGTGAACAGGATACCTGGTGGACGAAGAGAATGAATTCGTTTTAAATGAGGCGGCTTTTCGAATAAAATCGGCACTCAGGGATACATTCAAACACCCTTCAAGGTTGCCATCATGTCCGTGGGTGTGATCTATTTTCTGACTTTTGTGACCGGCTTGGGGTACACCATGCTTGTCGGCCTGGCGGGCCACTTCTTCGGCGATCACGGAGTTGACGTGCACATGGAGGCAGGCATGGATCTTCCCATCAGCCCCTTGAGCCCAACAGTCATCGCCACGTTTCTCACGGGCTTCGGTGGAGGCGGGTTGCTTGCAAATTCCTACTTTCAGCTTTCTTTGGGAAAGGGCGTACTGGCGGCGCTGCTGACTGGAATCCTGCTCAGCGGGGGCACGTTTGGCATGCTGACGCTCCTGTTCCGAGGCACCCAGGCGGGGAGCGAGTTCTCGTTCCAGGACATGGTGGGAAAGGTAGTGCAGGTGGTCACACCAATTCCTGAGAACGGGACCGGAGAGATCGCCTTGATAGCAAAGGGCGCGAGAATCAACTCCCCCGCCCGCGCGGTCGATGGCAGCGCCATACCGCGCAATGCGGCCGTCGAGATCGTGGAGGTAGTCGGAACTGTCTTTTACGTCAGGAATGTCCATTAAGGGCCCGTCCAAACCTCTGGACCGTATTTTCATGCGCTTGGGTGCGGCGCGCATGTAAGACTGCCGTCAGGCTCGGAGTTCAGGCTTTAGCCTGCTCGGACGCCGTGCAGACTGAAGGCTGAACTCCAAACCTGTGGACCGTATTTTCATGCGCCTGGGTGCGGCCCCGGCGCATGCAAGACTAACGTTAGGCTCGGAGTTCAGGCTTTAGCCTGCTCGGACGCCGTGCAGACTGAAGGCTGAACTCCAAATCTTGAGAGTTCTCAGTTGCGACGCGTAAGAATCTAAGGCGGAGTCGACATGTTTGGCGAATTGAATGTGGCGTTTGTCTTCGTGGGCCTGGCAATGGCATTCATCCTGGCAATCTATGCCGTAGCCCGGCGCTACAAGAAAGTGGGTCCCAACCAGGTA
>WNGD01002945.1_pt1 | contig 26234 bp, 16 predicted proteins | sample 5400671 | NCBI WGS metagenome assembly WNGD01 (sample SAMN13153369, study PRJNA577476) | soil metagenome | isolation source: 40 cm soil or saprolite under grassland replicate 2 | place: USA:California | collected 2016-06-15
CACGTTTACATGGGCACGGCCGCGGTGCCGGGCGCCTTTCGTGGCATGACTCAGGGTTGGGTCACGTCAGAATGGGCGGCATCCCACCATTCGAAGTGGTATCGCGAGATCCGGCGCCGCTAGGTCCTCTTGGTGGACACGAAGTTCACAGATCGGTCAAATTTGCATCAGGTACGTGGCACGGGCGTCTTGGCCGTGAGGGCCACGACTTTGGTCGTAGCGTAAGAGGGGAGGGCACGGCTTCAGCTGTGCCGTTACGATACAGGAACAACCCGGGCTTTAGCCCCTGAGGACCGCGTCAACTTGCGATAACGGGCACCTCAGTGGCTAAAGCCAATGTTCTCGACACACCTTCCTCCGCCACGACTGAAGTCGTGCCCTCCCGTGTTTGATGGCCAAACTCCAGGCACGGGTGATAGGTTCGGGGCATATGCCTTAAACCCGAAATTCGAAATTCGAAACAAATCCCAATGATCAAAGCCCAAAATCCAAAACTGCCTGAGTGAGGGCTCGTTTCGGGAATTCAGTCTTTAGATTTCGATATTGTTTTGGATTTCGAGTTTCGAATTTCCAAATTTGAGCGATTTGCGAAGGTTGTGGCCACCAAGCAGACCTAGTCGAGGCATGGCCGTCCCGGCCATGATGCGTTTTTGAACTTGGCAGGAAGTGGAGTCGGCGAGTGGGCGTCACGGCTCGAAGTCAGTCGCGGGCGCGAAACCGCTGCCGCGAAATGAGGGGAACTTGACTGTCTTGTGAACTCTGAAACCGGCCCGACAACGCTGGATTTGTGGAACCTGAGAGCTGCACGCGCGCGCCTGCTCGCCGACCGGTACGGCGCGTCGCGGGAAATCCTTCTTTTCTATGCGGGGCTCGCGGAGTGGCAGGGGCAGATGGCCGGCCGCGTGAAAACCCTTGCGGGACTGGAGGAGTTTTTTCCCTCACTGCTCGATCTGGTCCGTCGCACGGGGCCGGCCGCTCTCGGCCAGGCAGCGCGCGACCTGGACGTGAGCCGGAGGCGCGTCCTCCTCGAAGAATACTGGGAGGGCCGTGCCCGCAACTCGCCGGCGGACTTCTTTGCTCGCGTCCTCCTGCAGCCCTACGCTGCGACCCTGACGCCCGGCCAGGAATGCCCCTGGTGCCAGGAGCCGCCGCAAGTTGGCCGTCTCCGGCCGCAGGGGGAAGGGCTCGCGCTCGACCTCGTCTGCGCGCTTTGCCTGCGTTGCCGTCCCTTTCCGCGCGCGCGTTGTCCTGGTTGCAACGAATCCGTGGAGGCCAACCTTTCTAATCTCTCGGCTCCGGACTTCCCGCAGCTTCGCCTGCAAGCCTGTGAAACTTGCCGCGGCTATCTCCCGCTGGTCGATCTCTCTCGTGATCCCGAGGCCATCCCCGAAGTCGACGAGCTGGCCGGCCTCCCTCTGGACCTCTGGGCGCACGACCAGGGATACCACAAGCTTCACCCCAATCTCGCCGGGATTTGAATCCCACATTTTTTCACCACTACTGTAAGACGCAAAGACGCGAAGAATCACCAAGAAGATTTTTGGTTGATCTTCGTGTCTTCGTGCCTTCGCGGTGGATTTTGGGGCAGGCTTTACCACGAAGGCGCGAAGACACGAAGAGTCGCCAAGTTTCTGTTTTCCGAGGTTGGCTGGACATGCCTGCCGGTGGTAGACTGCGCTTGCTGACCGAGACGCTGGGTGTTTGGACACGAAGACGAACATCGCCGCCAGCGGCGGTTCACGCTGAGGGTGATCCGGAAGCAGATAACCGTTCCACAGGAGCCGTTATGGACAAGTCAAAAAAGATCGACCGCAGGTCGTTTCTCAATCAAGCCACTTCAATCGTCGCGGGCGCAAGCGCTCTCGGAAGCACCGCCTTGTCCCACAGCCGCATTCTGGGCGCGAACGACCGCATCTCGCTCGGGCACATCGGAGTGGGCCGGCGCGGTCAGGGCTTGGCTTCGCTTGTCGCCCAGCTGAAGGCAAAGAACGTCGAGATGACTGCTGTGTGCGACCTGTGGAAAGTCAACCGCGAAGCGGCCGCCGCGCGGGCAGAGAAGGCATACGGGAGAGCGCCGCGAGCCTTCCAATACATGGAGGAGTTGCTGGCGCTCAAAGACGTGGATGCGGTGTTGCTTTCCACCGCCGATTTCCAGCACGCGACTCATCTGAAACTCGTGGCCGAAGCCGGCAAGGATTGCTATTGCGAGAAGCCGATGGCCAATAACCTGGACGAAGCCAAGGCTGCCCGGGACGCGGTGCTGAAGAGGAACCTGGTTGTCCAGATAGGGACCCAGCACCGCAGCGAGCCCTACCAGATCGCCGCGCGAGACTTGATCAAGACCGGGGCGCTCGGCGAGGTCAGCAAGGTCGAGATTGTGTGGAACTATCACGGGCCACGCTGGCGTGGCCGGCCGGAGGTCAAGCAGATTCGGGAGCAGGATACGGATTGGCGCCGCTGGCTGCTCGCCAAGCCGTATCGGCCCTTCGATCCCAGGATGTATTTCGAATTCCGCCTCTACAAAGATTTCTCCAGCGGCATCCCCGATCAGTGGATGAGCCACGGTATCGACCTGGTCCACTACTTTCTGGATGACCCTTTCCCCAGGTCTGTGGTCGCTCACGGCGGCATCTTCGCCTGGAAAGACGGGCGCGAGAATCCGGACACCTTCCAGGCGCTGCTGGAGTATCCGAAAGGTTTCCTGGTGAGCTACTCCACGAGCTTCGGCAACGATAGCGACAGCTTCACGCGGATCATGGGGAAAGCGGCGACCTTGATCAACATCGGAGGCGAAGGAAGTCCACGTTGGAAATGCGTTGAAGAGAAAGGGACTCATGAGGACGATCCCGGCGTTAAGCGCGTGGAGAAATACGTCACGCTGCCCGGCGATGAGACCATCCCGCCGACCTTCATCAGCGATAACGACCTCTCGCACATGACCAACTGGTTCGAGTGCTTGCGCGGCCGGAAGCAGCCGAACGCGACGGTGCTCCATGGTTTTGCTCATTCCGTGGCTGTGATTATGGCCGTGCGGGCTTACCGGGAAGGCAAGAAGTTTTACTGGGACTCGAAGACAGAATCGATTCTGGACCGTCCGCTTGAGAAGGCTGTTTCCTGAACGCGCCGCGGCCCGGCCACAACCAAAGGACAAGAGCGCGGAACTCCTTTGTGCGAGGCATGGAGTTCCGCCTTCAGGTTACCCCTGCGCCCGTAGCACGCTAAAGCCTGAACGGTATCTCTACTTCCAGGCGCCGAGCAGCCGCCTGAGAAGGAGGATCTGGCCGAGGTGGTAGGCGTTATGGTCGGCCACGAGCAGCGCTTCGCGCAGGAGCGTATGCGCGGCCTTTGCCTCGGGGTGTTCGATCCGCGCGAAGAGATCCCTCTTGGTGTCCCCCACGATTTTCTGCATCGACGCCAGGTCGCCGCGAAAGGCCCCCACGCTCTTGTTCCAGGCGGCGTCGTCTGGAGGAGCTTCGGTCTGAGGCCAGTACCCCGAGGGAAAGTCCGGAGAGAGATGTTTGGGATTGCGGCTGAACTCGAGGATGTCCCACTGGGCAATGCGCATGTGCTCCAGCAACTGCCATGCCGTATGCGCGGCGCCCGGCGGCTTCGCACCGCGCAGGCGCGAGGGGAAGTCCGCGATCGCGTTGTCAAAGCTCAGATGTGCCTCGCCTCCCTTTAACAGATGCAGCACATGGTTTCGCAACAGTTGATCTTGCATGATCATTCCTCCGCCGCTCATTTATGCGAGCCTGAGTATTTTAGTGTCTTTGGGCCTTCCGTGTAACCCGGAATGAAAATGCCCGGGTGGCTCTTTGTGTCTTCGTGTCTTCGTGGTCAGTTCTGTTTCGCTGGATTCACCGCGAAGACACGAAGACGCGAAGAATCACGAAGTCGCCCCGTGAGAATATGTCACCGTATTTAGGAAAACGACCAGTAAGTTGAGTTGGCGTCAGACGGATAGGGATGCCTCAATGGCCCGCGCTGGCGTCGTACACGATGCGACCGCGTCGCACGACCAGCCGCACACTGGCGAAAGCCTTGACGTCGCCGGCAGGGTCCGCGCTCAGCATGACAAGGTCGGCGTCCATACCCGCCGCGATCCGGCCCGGGCGGGCGGCGTCAGCGAAGCGTTCGGACGGCGCTGTGGTCAGCGAGGCGAGGATTTGCCGGAAATTCATCCCCGCGCGTGCCATCAACACGTACTCGTCCGTCGGGTCGTAGTCGGTCATATAGCCCACGTCTGTTCCGAACAGGACCTGACCGCCGGCCGCGGCGTAGGCCCGAAGCTGCGCCACACCGCTCGCGGCAAACCCTTCGGAGACTTCCCTGAGGCGGTCACGAGTTTCATAAAGCCACAGCTTGAGCGTTGGAATCACCGCCACGCGTTGCGTCTTCATGCGGGCAATCAGCGCGTTGTCCCACGGCGGCCCGTCGGGCGTGGTGTGGACAAAAATGTCCACGCCGTTCGAAAGGCCAAGCTCGAGCCCCTGTTGATTGGTCGGATGCCCCAGCACGAGCTTGCCGAGCGCGTGGCCTTCCTGCACCGCCGCGGCCACGGCTTCAGGCGGCATGGCAACCATGGGCCGCGCAAACCAGCTCACCAGGTACAGCTTGATGCCGTCTGCGCCCTGTTGAACGTGTTCGCGCACAGCTTTCCGCGCCTCTTCGGCGGTCTGGACTTCCGGCATTTCTCCGGGAATCAGGTCGAGTACGCGGAAGACCTCCGGTTTCGGCCCCCCGCCCTTTGGAAAAATAAGCTCGCCCGCGGTGAGAATCGCCGGGCCTGCGACTTCGCCGGAGTTGATTCGCCGGCGAATCACGTTCGTGAGACGGAGATACGAGCCGGTGTCGAAGACATTCGTGTAACCATACCGCAGCAGCATTTCCCGGAGGTGCGACTCGAGCTCAGCCGGAGCGACGGTCGCGGCGTCCAGCCAACGGTTCTGCGTGAAGTGGACGTGGCTGTTCCAGAAGCCCGCGAAAAGCGGCCGGCCCGCGCAGTCCACTCGGGTGGCGCCCCGCGGAATCTTCACCTTATCCCGCGCCCCGACGGCGGCAACCCTGCCCTGGCGGACGACGACCACACCGTTTCGGATCGGAGCTTCCTCCGGCGACGGGTAAACCAGGCATCCGACCAGCGCAAGATCCGGAGCGCTCTTTCCGCCCGCTGAGCGCCGGGGTTCCACGCCCCACAGCAGACGTGCGGCCAGCGCACCCGCCAGCAAGCATAATCCGCCCACACGTGTTGTTTTCATGCGCAACTCCTCCGCAGAAGGTTTGGAGTTCAGCCTTCAGGCTGCACCGCGCCCGAGAGGCTCAAGCCTGAACCTAGCAATGACAAATGAAGGAAGTGAGACTTGCAGATTGGTCCCTCGCCTGCAATTTGTCATTTTTCATTTGCCATTTGTCATTTGTTGCAAAACCGGTACAGCCTGCCCCCGGGACTTGTCATCTGTCATTGGTCACCGGGTAGGCGGTTGAGAAAGACACGGTCGATTTGAACCCTTCCGCCGTTCATCTCGTATAGAGTCCATCGGGACCGGAAGACCGGCGTCTCCTCGATTCCATTTTTGAGAGAAAGGGCAGGCGATGCAATTCTGGATTCAGGATGTGAGATTCGGCGTGAAGCTTTTGTGGAAGAACAAGGCCTTCGCGGCCGCGGTTGTACTCACCCTGGGTGTTTGTATTGCCGCCAATTCCGCCATCTTCAGCATCGTACACTCCGTGGTGTTGAAACCTCTGCCCCTGCCGGAATCCGGCCGGATTCTCCTGATGTACAACAGCTACCCTAACGCGGGCGCGGAGAGGGGCTCCACCGGAGCGCCCGATTACTACGACCGGAAGCGAGACCTGACGGTGTTCGAGGAACAGGCGCTGTACGACTTCCAGGGTGTCACGATCGGTTCCGAGAGATCCGCGGAAAGGGTGCTGAGCCTGGCAGCGACGCCTTCGTTCTTCAGGTTGCTGCGGGTGAAACCTCAACTGGGCCGCACCTTCACCGACGAAGAAGGGGAGCCGGGAAATGAGCGCAAGGCCATCCTGAGCCGTGGGCTCTGGCAGCAACTCTTCGGTGGGGCCGAGTCGGTGCTCGGCAGGGAGCTGCGCATCAACGGGCGGATGCACACCATCGTCGGAGTGATGCCCGTCGATTTTCTGTTTCTCGATCCCGAAGTGCGCCTCTGGACTCCGCTTGCGTTTACCCCGGATCAGAAAGCGGACGACAAGCGACACAGCAATAACTGGGAGATGATCGGACGGCTCAAGCCGGGCGCCACGCTCGAGCAGGCGCAGGCCCAGCTGGACGCGCTGAACGCCGCGAACATGGAGCGCTTCCCTCAATTCAGGGAAATTCTTCAGAACGCGGGGTTCCGGACGAAGGTCGTCGGGCTCCAGGACCAGATTGTCCGCGATGTCCGTGCCACGCTCTACCTGCTGTGGGGGGGCGTCCTTTTCGTGCTGCTCATCGGGTCGGTGAACATCGCCAATTTAATGATGGCGCGCGGAGGCGCGCGGAGGAAGGAGCTGGCCATGCGCTTTGCGCTCGGCGCAGGCCGCTGGCGGGTTGCGCGGCAACTGCTCACCGAGGCCCTGCTCCTCACGATCTCGAGCGCGTTGCTCGGATTGATTCTCGGCTACTGGGGTCTGAAGGCCCTGAGCCGTCTCGGGCTCCAAGAGATTCCTCGAGGAAGCGAGATCGCCATGGACGGCACGGTGGTTCTCTTCATTCTCGGTCTGGCATCGATGATCGGCCTTCTCATAGGCGCGATTCCGGTGGCACACGCGCTGAAGCTCAACACGAGCCAGGTACTGCACGAGGAACGCGTCGCCGGTGGGCGGGGTGTTCGCCTCGTCCGCACATTGCTGGCCACAGCGCAGGTCGCGCTTGCCTTGATCCTGCTCGTTGGAGCCGGGTTGCTCTTTGCCAGCTTCCGCAAAATTCTTGCGATCAATCCCGGGTTTGTGCCCCGGCAGGTCCTGACCGGCGCGCTGTCCCTGCCGTCCTATCGATACAGAAATGACGCGGAGCGGCGCGCCTTTACCAGCCGGCTCCTGGAGAAAGTCAAAGCGCTTCCCGGCGTGCTGGAGGCTGGAGTCACCGACACCATACCGTTCGGAAGCAATTCGAGCGACTCCGTAATGCTGGCGGAAGGCTATCCGATGAAACCGGGGGAATCGCTGGTTTCGCCCAGCAACATCGTCGTCAGTTCGGGCTATTTTCGGGCTCTGAGGATCCCTCTGCACGCGGGACGGTATTTCGAGGAAAGAGACAGGGAGGATTCGCCGCGCGTTGTCGTCGTCGATGAGCGGCTGGCGCGGAAATTCTGGCCGGATGCCAGCCCGGTCGGGAAGCGCATGTGGCGTCCCACCAGTGCTGAAAACCTGGTGAAACCGGACGGCAAGGTGGAGTGGTTCATCGTGGCCGGGGTCGTGGGAAGCGTCAAGTTGCGGGCGCTCGTGGACCCGGATGAGAGGATGGGAGCCGTGTATTTCCCGTACGCCCAGAGTCCCAGGTCGTCGATGACGCTTGCGGTGAGAGCCAGCGGCGAACCTACCAGCGTTGTGAATGCGATCAGGTCCCGGGTCCGCGAGCTGGACCTGGAGCTTCCGCTCTACGACGTCCGCACGATGCAGGAACGGCTCGACGGATCACTGGCCAGCCGACGATCGCCTATGCTCCTGGCTTTAGGGTTTGGCGCGGTTGCCGTCTTCCTCTCGGCTCTCGGAATCTACGGCGTGCTGGCTTATCTCGTCGCCCAGCGCACCCGCGAGATAGGCATCCGAATGGCGTTGGGGAGCAGCGCGGGAGAGATCTTCCGCCTCATCCTGCGCGAAGGCGCGCTCATCCTCGGTGTGGGGTTTGGCCTGGGCTTGGCCGGAGCCCTGGCGCTGGGGAGGTATCTGCGAAGCGCTCTCTACGGAGTGAGTCCGATGGATCCGTTCGTGCTGGCAGCCGTGACAGGCGTGTTGGTTCTGGTTTCGCTTCTGGCCTCCACACTGCCGGCGATGAGAGCCGTCAGGGTGGACCCTGTCGTGGCGTTGCGCCAGGAGTAGCAAGTTCGGAGCTCAAGCCTTTAGCCTGTGTTCGGAGTAATTGGAAGCTGCTTTGCCTGAGGACGGGCCGACCGCTGGCACATGTGGGGCGGCAACGCGCAGCACAACAAGAACGATTAATTCGCACTCCATCTCGAAATACAGTCCCAGAGTTTCTTTTTCAGCGAGCTTCCAGGAGAGTTCTTCACGACCTTCGCGTCTTCGCGGTTAATTCGGGCTCAGTTTCACCGCGAAGGCGCTAAGTGCGCAAAGGTTCGTATGGGGATATAATGCCCCTGCGTTGTTTCGAGGGCGGGACACTGAACGGAGGGCCTATGGATTGTTCTCGGCGGCACATGCTTCGACTTGGGACGCTGGCGGCGGTCGCGCCGCTTGCGGGCGCGTGCTCGCGGCGGGAGAGTTCCGACGCGGGAGCTCGCGCCATTTCGGCGAGCGCGCTGGCGGGCGCCAGGGTAGCGGTCGTCACGTGCATATCCTACGGCCGAGAGGCGATGGAAGCGCTCGGGAAGGGCTTCGACCTGCTCGGCGGCGTGGGCCGGCTGGTGCGAGGCAAGACTGTGACCGTCAAAGCCAACCTCACGACACCGAGCAGTCCTTTCGTTTCGCTCTTCGATCGTCCTCCGGGTGAGACATACGTCACCCACGGCGACACGGCGGCGGCGCTGGCCGCCATTCTCCTGCGCGAGGGTGCGCGTCGGGTGCGCTTCGTCGAGTCGTCGCCGTTCAACCGGCCCCTCGAGGAGATTGTTGAGGCCGCGGGCTGGGACGTGAAGGCGCTCGTGGGCCTCGGCAGAGTCGAGTTCGAGAACACGCGCAACCTGGGAACGCGAAGCTGAAGAACCACAAGACCGCCGGCGTTACCCTCTCGATGAAGAATCTGTTCGGCATCACCCCGAACTCGCTCTACGGCGACGAAGCGGCACGAGAGGACGCGGTGAGGGGGCGCGGCCGAATGCACGCGCGTAGTGTCTGGGACGGACGGCGGTTCCCCGGCGGCAAGCAGGGTTTCCTGCCGCACGGTGCCGGGTACCACGTCCCGCGCGTGGTTGCCGACCTCTGCGCCGCCCGGCCTGTCGATCTGGCAATAGTCGACGGCATCACGGCGATGGCTGGGGGCGAGGGGCCCTGGACCCCGCCGCTGCGGTTCACGGAGCCCGGGGTTCTCATCGTCGGCCTGAACCCGGTCTCGACCGATGCGGTGGCCACGGCCGTGATGGGCTACTCGAACCCTCGCGCATCGACCGGAACGCCTCCCTTTGAAAACTGCGACAACCACTTGCTTCTCGCGGAGCAACTCGGAATAGGAACCGCCGATCTCTCCCGGATCGAACTCCTCGGCTCGACGGTCGAGCAGTCGCGTTATTCGTACGCCTGGTAGCCTGTGTTTGCAGTTCAGGCTTTAGCCTGCTTGGGCGCCGTTCAGCCTGAAGGCTGACCTCCGCGTGGATTTTGTGGCAGGCCCTGGCTCACGGGTTCCGGCTTATCCCGAGCTGCTGCACCGCGTAGCGCCGATAGAGGCTGCCGGTTCGGCAAAGCAGCTTCTCGTGGGCGCCCTGCTCGACAATCCTTCCGTTCTCGAGGACCACGATGAGATCCGCATCTTCGAGCGTGGACAGTCTGTGAGCAATGATCAGCGCCGTGCGCTTCTGAAGCAAGCGCTTCAGCGCATCCTTGACGAGCTCTTCCGATTCGGGATCGAGCGCCGAGGTCGGCTCATCCAGAACGAGTATCGGGGCATCTTTCAGGAATGCTCTCGCAATTGCCAACCGCTGTTTTTGTCCGCCGGAAAGCCGCACGCCTCTTTCCCCAGTTTCCGTCTCGTAACCGCCCGGGAACTGGTCGATGAAACGATCGGCGAATGCCGCGCGGGCGGCTTCGCGGATGGCTGTGTCATCAGCCTCCGGTCTGCCGTAGCGCAGGTTATCGGCTATGGTCCCGCTGAAGAGTATAGGTTCCTGAGAGACAACCGCGATCTGCTCTCTCAGAGATCGGAGCGTCATATCGCGGATGTCGAATCCGTCCAACTTGATTCGGCCCTCGGTGACATCGTAATAGCGGAGCAGGAGCTTCACCAGGGTCGTCTTTCCCGCGCCGCTCGGGCCGATGAGGGCCACCGTCATGCCGGCCGGTATCCTCAGATCCACGCGCTCGAGCACCGGTTCACGGCCGTCGTAGCGAAAGCTGACATGCTCAAAACAGAGATCTCCTCTCACGCGAGGGAGCGACAGGGCGCCCGAACGCTCCTGGACTTCCGGGTACGTGTCGAACACCTCAAAGATCCGGTCCATGGCAGCCATGCTATTGGCCAGGATCAGGTTCAGCTCGGTAAGCCGCTGGATCGGTTGAAAGAGAATGGCCAGGTACCCGTAGAAGGCTATCAACGCTCCGACCGACAAGCGTCCGGACCGCACCTGCATCGCGCCGTACCAGAGGACAACAATAGGCCCGACCGCGGTCAGGAATCCTGTCACGCCTAGGGCGATGGACTGGAGTCTCACGTTGCCCATCACGGCGTCAAAGTATTGCTCGCTTTGTTCCCTGAACTCGCGCGCTTCCGTCTCTTCCTGTGTAAAGGCCTGGATCGTGGCGATGGCGGCAAATTGCTCGTGCAGGGCCCCGGAGATTTCCTGCAACTGATGTTGGATCTGACGGCTTTTCTCCCGAATGCGCTTCTGCAGATGAAAGCTGGCGAAAGCGTAAAACGGAAGCACGGTGAGAGAGACAAGGGCGAGCTTCGGGTGTACCAGAAAAAGAATGGCAACGATGACCGTGACGGAGGCGAGGTCCATTAGAGTATCGACGAATGCGGCACCCACGAAGTTTGCCGCCGCAGCGATGTCGGTCGTCATCCGCGAGACGACGCCTCCGATTTTCTGCCGGTCGAAGAAACTCAAACTCATCCGCTGCACGTGAAGATAAAGCGCCTGGCGCAAGTCGAAAATGACGCTGTGCCCGACCAGGCCTGCCAGATACGAACGCCAGTAGCTGATGACTCCATAGAAGGCGTACAGGGCGCAGAGCCCAAGCATCAGAAGATGGATCTGCGAGCGGGGCCGGGAGCCCTGAACCAGAAGGAAGTCATCGACCAGAATCTTGAGCGCCCAGGGAAGGGAAAGCGGAATCAGGTACCGGACAATGCCGCAAAGGGCGGCCAGGCCCAGGAGACGGCGATACGGACGGATGAACCCGAGAAACCGTTTCAGGGGAGTGCTTCTCGGGTTCGAAGGGTTGAGAGAATCTTTGGTCGGAGCCGACATCAGAATCTTGAGTATAGCATGCCCGAGAATCTCGTCAGGCGCCGACCTGTTTCCTCTCAGACAGAGGAAGGACCGGGCTTCTTTTTCACCACGGAGCCACAGAGGACGCGGAGATTCACGGAGGAACCGAAAAATCTCCGCACTAACCGAGCCGAAAATCCATCGCAACCCGGCAAGCTTTTCGGTCAAAATGACAAATGGCAAATGGCAAATGAACGATGACAAATAGAAGTCAGAAGAAAAGCCGGCCACGAATTTCACGAATTACACGAAAGAGGCTGATGGTTGTGCGGACCTTTTTTGCATCGAGCTGAGTAATGGTATGCACCGTCTCTGTTAAAAAAATTCGTGCAATTCGTGAAATTCGTGGCAAGGCTTTCTGTGCTGACAAAAACTGGTTGGATCCTGTGTGCTAGAATTTTCCGGTGCTTCCCATGACTCTCGTTGCGGCCCTTGCTCTCGCGTTCTGCCCGGCATCCAGGTTTGCGGGTCAGGCCGGCCCGGACGAGGTCCAGCGGCGCTCCCAGCGCGCCCGCGAGGCGCTGGCGCAGCACGACCTCCAGCGCGCGGTTCAGGAGTATGCCGAGATCCTCAAGATCGACCCGCGCAACGCCGAGGTCCACGCTGCCCAGGGAATGGCCCTTTACGGGCTGGGGAAACCAGCGGAAGCGGCGAGCGTGCTCCAGACAGCCCTGGCCCTCGACTCAGGCCAGTTGATGGCGGAACTTTTTCTCGGGCTGAGCCGCGCGGATCTGGGCCAGTGCGCCGAGGCGGTGCCGCTTCTGCGCAGGAACTTCAACGAGCGGACGGAACACAAGCTCCGGCGCCTGGTGGGACTCTCGCTGCTAAGCTGCCTGCTTGCATCCTCGGAGCTGGAAACAGCGCTCGAGATCGCTCAGGCACTCAAGAAAGACTATCCCGAGGACGCCGATGTTCTCTACTACGCCGCCGGGCTGTACTCACGGCTCTGGAATGCGGCCGTCGCCGACCTGGTCAAGACGGCTCCGGCCTCGTACCGCGTGCACCAGGTGGCCGGCGAGGCGCTGGAAGCGCAGGGACGGGACGAGCAGGCAATCAAGGAATACCAGAAGGCTCTCGACCTGAATCCCAAAGCCCCGCGCCTTCACTATCGCATCGGGCGGCTGCTCTTGCGAACGGGCAAAGACGCGGACGCGGGCGGAAAAGCGACCGAGCACTTCCAGCAAGAGCTGGCGGTCAACCCGCGCGATGCTGCCTCGGAATACGAAATCGGCGAGATCCTGCGCAAAGCCCGCAGGCCGGACGCCGCCGTGAAGCGCTTTCTTCGTGCTCTCGAGCTCGCGGCCCACTACGTCGATGCTCGCGTGGGTCTGGCGAAAATCTACGCCGATCAGGGGCAGCAGGCGAAGGCGCTGGCCGAGCTCGAGCAGGCAATACGACTCGAGCCGGAGAATGCCGCGGCGCATTACGCTCTGATGCTGGTCTACCGCGACCTCGGTAAAAACGAGGATGCCGGAAGGGAGATGGACCTCTTTCAGAAGCTCCAGGAAAAAAAGGAGCGGGACTTCCGCTCGCTTCTCCAATCGTTGCTCGCAGGCACTCCGGACCCGGACAAGCGCCGGTAGTCGCCCGCAAAACCATCGGAGATGCGCATCTCCCGCCTTCGGGGTATGGAGTTCAGCCTTCAGGCTGCACGATTCAGTGCAGGCTAAAGCCTGAACTCCAAACCAAACGGGCCGTGCCCAGCCAATGGCTTACCGTTTGAATCGCATCTGGATACTGCAGGCGGCGCTGTTGTTCCTTTGGGGGCAAGTCCGGCCGGGCAGTGACACTCTTTCCTACAGTTTCACCGATATCGCTCGCTCCGCCGGACTCGAGGCTCGGAACTACTTCGGTGGGGAGACGAGCAAGAAGTACATCCTGGAGACGACCGGGTGCGGCGTGGCGTTCGTCGATTTTGACGGGGACGGGTGGCTGGACTTGTTCCTCGTCAACGGCTCCCGCCTGGAAGGCTTTTCTCGAGGACAGGAGCCCACCAATCACCTCTACCGGAACAACGGAAATGGCAGCTTTTCCGACGTGACGGGCAAAGCCGGCCTGGCGCGCTCCGGCTGGGGACAGGGCGTGTGCGCCGGCGACTACGACAACGACGGGTTCGTGGACCTCTTCGTGACCTACTGGGGACAGAACGTCCTGTATCGCAACAACGGGGACGGAACCTTCACCGACACCACGGCAAAGGCCGGGCTGGCAGGAAAAGAACGGCGCTGGAGCACCGGCTGCGCCTTCCTGGACTACGATCGGGACGGAGACCTGGACCTGTTCGTCTCTCATTACATTGTCTTTGACCCGAGAACCGCGCCGGAGCCCGGGACCAACCCCTACTGCCAGTACCGCGGTCTGCCGGTCAACTGCGGGCCTCGGGGCCTCGATGGGGAGACGAGCGCGCTTTACCGCAACGACGGCGCCGGCACCTTCACCGACGTCTCGGAACAAGCGGGGGTGACGCGGCCCGGCGCCTGCTACGGCCTGGGTGTCCTGGTCTCCGACTTCGACAACGACGGCTGGCCGGACGTGTACGTCGCCAACGACACGAACCCGAGCGTGCTCTTTCACAACAACCGCAACGGCACGTTTGCCGACATCGCGGTCCTCGCCGGCTGCGCTTACGATGAAAACGGGCGCACGCAGTCGGGCATGGGAGTCGCGGCCGGCGACTACGACCGCAACGGCTGGCTCGACATCTTCAAGACCAACTTCTCCGAGGAGACACCGGTCCTGTACCGGAACCGCGGAAACGCCGCTTTCACCGATGCCACTTACCCTTCCGGCACCGGCAAACACAAGCGGTATGTCGGTTGGGGATGCGGCTTCTTCGACCCCGACGACGACGGCTGGCTCGATCTCTTCTATTGTAACGGCCACGTCTATCCGGAGCTGGAGGGCGCCGGCGTCGAGGTCGCATACCGCCAGCCGGGCGTCCTCTTTCGCAACCTGCGCGACGGACGCTTCGAGGACGTGTCCTCCCGGGCGGGGCCCGGCCTCGCGCGGCCTTCGCTGGGTCGAGGCTGCGCTTTCGGTGATTTCGACAACGACGGAGATCCGGACGTCGTCGTCAACAACATGAATGATTATCCTTCGCTGCTGCGCTGCGAGCGGAAAAACTCGAACCACTGGATCCAGGTCCAGGCCGCCGGAGTGCGGTCGAACCGAAGCGGAATCGGAGCGCGGCTGAAGTGCGTCACCGGCAGCCTGGCGCAGATTGAAGAGGTCCGCAGCGGCGGAAGCTACCTCTCGCAGAACGCTCTTCGTGTTCATTTCGGGCTGGGCGCGGCCGCAAGAGTGGATCTGTTGGAGGTCCGCTGGCCGAGCGGGCAAATCGATGTCTTCCGGGACCTGGGCGTGGATCAGCGGATCGAGGTGCGGGAGGGCGGCAGCTATTCACGCCCCAAGTGACCTCAGGTAATTCGGAGAATTGCAACAAGGAAGCAACCACTGTGATACGTTCATCCCGAACGGAAACTGGGACGGGCCTCTCGTCACCCGCGCTCTGTGAATCCTGGTGTGCCTCTGTGGCAGCAGCGCCGGAGACGGCTCCGAACGTGTGCCGACCTGTTTTGCTGTGACGGGCCCCAATCCGATCAGAAAGCGGCAAGAGTTTGACAACGGTCTCTATGTGCTCGAGTCGATGACCGCGCCCGGGTTCCCCGGGCCAGAGCAGTTCGGCACGGGCAGGATAGTCCGCATCGAGCATTCGGGCGCGCAGCGGACGATTGCCTCGGGGCTCACCTTCCCGACGGCCATGACCTTCGGCCCCGACGGCGCGCTCTACGTCTCCAACATCGGCTTCGGTGTGCCGATCCCCGGCGCCGGCCAGATCGTGCGTGTGGAGGTGACGGATTAGCCGGATTACAGGCGAGCGCGACCTTTGCCAGGTTTAGCGGCGCTGAAGCTAGAGCTTGAACTTGCGATTCAGACAGTGAGAGCGGCAAGACGACCTGTGTCTTCGTGGTGAACAAAGTGCTTGAAGTGTTCTTGAGCTTGACTTCCCACAACTCGTCGGGCAATCCCGAAATACCCCGTTGAAGCTTGAACTCCGAACTTGACATTCTTCCTCGACGGTATTGTAATCGCGCCACCTGGCAAGCGCGGGGTGTTTGGGGCTGATCCCCTGACGTTCGGTAAGGCCGGTGACGTCTTCAGATTCCAATCTGCTGATCCTGCGGTTCCGCGCCGATCTCCTTTCGCTTCGACCCGGCTGATCCCTTCAATTTCAACTCTCAGGGGCAGCACCTTTGCGGTGATCCTTGGGGCAGCTTCATTCGGTTGTGGAGTGAAGCACCCTCCTCCAGCGTTTGAGAGGAGATTGGAGAATGCTGAAGAAGACGAGAATCCTGTGTGTGTTGTTCGCGGCCGGCCTCGCTGTTGACACACTGCTCGCGGCCGCCAGCGGAACGATCGTCGGGACGGTTACGGACGAAACCGGGGCCGTAATTCCCGGCGCCGTCGTGACGGTCACTCACCAGGGGACCGGCGCCCCGCGCAGCATGGTCACCGACGCGGCAGGCAACTACAACTTCCCGCTGCTGCCGGTCGGCCCTTACACGGTGAAGGTCGAGATGCAGGGATTCCAGACCTTCGTCCAGAGAGACGTCGTCCTGCAGGTGGACGAGAACCTCACGGTCCAGGTGAAAATGAAGATCGGCGCGATCAGCGAGCAGGTGGTTGTTGAAGGCACGCCGGCCGGCGTGGATCTGGTCAAGGCGACAGTCACGGAAGTGGTGGACCAGCGCCGGATCGTCGATCTCCCGCTCAACGGCCGGAATCCCCTTCAGCTCCAGTTGCTGATGCCGGGCGTCGTCTTCGACACGAATACCGTCGGCCACGGCCAGGGACAGAACGAAGGAATGGTGATCAACGGAAACCGGCCCGCGTCGAACTACTATGTCATGGACGGAGTCGATGCCGTCGACTCCTACCTTGCCGTAGCCCCCACGTTCCCGTCGCCCGACGCGCTGCAGGAGTTCTCGGTCCAGACCAGCGTCTTCAGCGCCGAGTACGGACGAAATGCCGGAGGCTTGATCAACGCCGTGGTGCGCTCGGGCACCAATGCTTTTCGCGGCACGCTGTTTGAATTCCTGCGCAATGAAAGGCTCAACGCCAACGAGTTCTTCGCGAATAGCACCGGCCGCCCCAAGCCCGCCTTCAAGCTCAACCAGTACGGAGGCACCTTCGGCGGCCCGATCCGGCGAGACAAGACGTTCTTCTTCGGATACTACCAGGGGACGAACAAGAGAAAGAACAACATCGTGACGATTCCCACCGTGTTCACCCCGCAAGAGCGGCCCGACCTGAACCCGAACGGCTGGGCGGACTTCTCCGACGTGTGTCCCGGTTCGCAGTGCCCGCGGGATCCCCGCACGGGACAGCCCTTCCCGAACTTCATCATTCCCGCGGAGCGCCTGGATCCCGTGGCCGTGCGGTTCACCAAGGCCGCGATTCCGCTGCCCAACTCCGGGCGCAGCTACGTCTTCAGCGGACCCAGCGCGGGGCCCAACGACAAGCTGGACGAGTCGCAGTTCATCGTTCGCATTGACCACTCGTTCAGCAGCGCCGACAAGCTCTTCGGCCGCTACTTCTTCAACGACGACACGGCGGGCGGCCTGACCGGAAACAACCCCCAGCAGACCTTCACCAAGAAATTCCGCAACCAGAACTTCTCGCTGAACTGGATGCATACGTTCTCCTCGACGATGCTCAACACCGCGACCCTCGGGTTCAACCGGCTCTGGCACCGGCGCGGGATCGACCAGGACGTGGGATGGGAGGACTTCGGCGGCCCGTGCAGCGCCTGGGGCTGCCGCAGCTCGCCTTACCCGCTCGAGTACGTGATCGGCATTGCGGGCTCCATCTCGACCGGAGCCAGCGGAACCTTCGGCCAGCCTCGGACGACGTTCCAGTACTCCGATGTGCTCAGCTGGATCAAAGGGCGGCACGCTCTGAAGTTCGGGTTTGACTATCGCCGCGAGGCCGTCAACCGGTTCGAAGACTTCCTGACCGAACCCACCATCTCGTTCACGAACCAGTTCACAGGGAACGCCCTGGCGGACTTCCTCCTGGGGCTTCCGGCCAGCTTCCGCCAGGACGCTCTCGTGGTGAGCCAGCTCCGCCACAGCTCGCCCAACATTTTCGTGGCGGACAACGTCAAGGTTCTGCCCAACGTGACCGTGGACCTGGGGCTGCGCTGGGAGCCGTTCCTGCCGCCGGTCGACAACCTCAACGACCAGATCTGCGTCGACGCGGCCTTCACGAAGCAGTCGAAATTCTACCCCACCGCTCCGCCGGGATTGACATTCCCCGGTCCTCCGCTTGGCGCGAGTTACGGCGAAGGAGATCCGGATTGCCCCAGGCACTTGGTGTCCAGGCGCTGGGCGAACTTCGCGCCCCGCGCCGGCCTGGTTTGGGATCCCTTCAAGAAAGGAAAGACTGCTGTCCGGGCCGGCTACGGAATCTTCTGGGACCAGTTCCGGCTGATCGGGTACAACCGCTTTTCGACGGCGCAGCCCTTCGGCCTTTCGCGCAACATCTTCGCGCCGGGGAACGCAAGCAACGGTTTCGCTCCGAGCCTCTCGGGCAATCTGATCTACACCAACGCCGGCCAGATCAATCCGTATCCCTTCTCGCCGCCGCGGACTCCCGAAGAACGCGCCGGCTACAGCCCGAAGTTCGGCGGCAGGTGGATCGCGCCTGCCCTGGAGGTGTTTCTCAATCCCGACTTCAATCTGAGCTACGTGCAGCAGTTCACCCTGAACGTCCAGCAGGAGGTAATGAAGGACACCACACTGACGATCGGCTACGTCGGCAACAGGGCGACACACCTGTGGGATCCGAGGCAGTTCAACCCGCCGGTCCCGCTGCCGGTGACTGTCATGTCCGCGGACGCTCAGCGCGCCAACGCCGACGAGCGCCGCAAGATGAGCTCGATCCGCTGTCGCGGACCCAGGAACGAGGACCTCCCCTGCTATGGACCGGTCGAGATCGAAGACAACGGCCTGTGGTCGAGCTTCCACTCGCTGCAGGTCTCGATTAACCGGAAGTTCAGTCGCGGCGTGACCTTCCTCGGGTCCTACGTCTGGTCCAAGTACCTCGACATCCAGTCCTTTGGAGGCGAGGGCAACAGCGGCCCGCGCAACCCGTTCAATCTCTTCCTCGACAAAGGGCTCTCGGACAACGACGTGGCGCACCGTTTCGTAATTTCCTACATCTGGGAGCTGCCGCGAGTCCGCCGCTTTGCCGGACTTTCGAACAAGCTCCTGAACGGCTGGCAGATCAACGGCATCACGACGGCCCAGTCGGGCACACCGTACACCATCTTCAGCGGGCGCGACACTTCGCTCACCACTGTCGGCAAGGACACGGCGGACCCGGTCCCGGGCCAGGACCCGGCAATCTCCGGCGACCGGCCGCGCGGCGACACGATCGGCCGGTACTTCAACACGGCGGCCTTCCAGACCGCGGCCGACGGGACCGTCGGCCAGGTCGGGCGCAACAGCCTGCGCGGTCCGGCCTACGTCAACTGGGACTTCGCGCTCTTCAAGGATTTCCCGCTCTCGGAGCGGTGGGGCAAGATCCAGTTCCGAAATGAGTACTTCAACATCTTCAACCAGGTGAACTTCAGAAATCCGGTCAACAGCATCGCTTCCGGTGCAGCATTTGGAAAGATTCTGGCGACGCGCGACCCGCGCTTCATCCAGTTTGGACTGAAGTGGATCTTCTGAGAACCTTCGCGTACTTCGCGCCTTAGCGGTGAAACTGAGTCCGAATTAAGACGCGAAGAGCGCAAAGGCCGCCAAGAATTTTGTTAAAGGAGCTGCGTGACGCAACCACAGCTCACCGGCTGGCTTTTGCTCGTGTTGCTCGCCGGCCTTCCGGCGTGGCCCCAGCGGCCGGCCTCTGCCGAGAGCGCAGTGGCCGAGGGCGTGGCCTTGCTGCGCGCGGGCAAGGCAGCCGAGGCTCGGGAGCGTTTCGAGGCTGCCGCGCGGCTGAATCCGCGGCTGGTGACGGCTCACGTTTATCTGGGCGTCGCTGCGGCTCAGCTTGGAGATGTCGCCCGGGCGATCGCGCACTTCCGGGAGGCGCTCTCGCTCGACCCGCGTTCCCAAGCGACGCACTACAACCTGGCACTGAGCCTGCTCCGGCTGGGCCAGGGCGAGGAGGCCATGCAGGAACTGGAGCAGGTGGTCGCCCTCGATCCCGGGTTCGGTCCGGCGCGCTACAACCTGGGCCTCCTGCTCGAACAGAAGGAACGGTTCAAGGAAGCCGCCAGTCAGCTGGAAGGCACGGTGGCGGCCCAGAAGAGCGACTCCGCCGCCCTTCTCCACCTTGTCCACTGCCACTTCAAAGCGGGCAACGGCGCCCGCGCCCTCGAGCTTGCGCGCGAGGGGCTCGCCCGGGATCTTCCGGTCGAAGCCGCCGCCCGGCTCGCCTTTCTTCTGGTCGAGAATGGCCGTGCCGCGGACGCTCTACCGGCGCTCGAGAGAGCGCGGGCGGGAGGCTACGCGTCCGAGGATCTCGCGTGGTTCCTGGGCCGGGCCTATCTGGAGACCGGGCGCCCAAACCAGGCGCTGGAGGTGCTCGAGCCGCTACGCCAGAGCGGGTCCTGGCGTATCCTCCACGCTCTCGGGCTCGCGTACGCGGCCGCGCAGCGCCGCGAAGTCGCGATTGAAACGCTGCGGCAGGCCGTCCGGATGAAACCGGATGAGGCGCCGGTGCGCTACAGCCTTGGGAGCCTGTTGTTGAAGGAGGACAACAGCGACGGTCAAAAGGCCGGAGTCGAGGAAATCCGCAGAGCCATCGAGCTCGCGCCCGCAGAGGCGGAACACTACATAGCTCTCGGACGCTGGTTGCTTCAGCAGCGCCGGCTCGATGAGGCGATCGACTTGCTGCGCCGCGCGGTGGAAAGATTGCCGGCCTCCGTCGATCTCAGCCTGATGCTCGCGCTGGCGGAGGCGCAGGCGCACGGCGCCGCGATCGCCATTCCACTGGTCGAGAAGGCGATCGCCCTGGATTCCCGCGTCGCCCCGGCGTGGAGCCTCCTTGGCAACTGCTACTTTCGAATCGGCGACTACGAACGGGCCGTCGCGCACTACAAAAAAGCGATCGAGCTGAATCCGCAGAACGATCTCTACCTCTACGATCTTGCCCTGGCGCTCGAGCGGCAGAACCGGGTGTCCGAAGCGGTCCCGCTCCTGGAAAGGGCAAGTCAGCTGAATCCCAATCAAGGCATCAGTCGCTACCTCCTTGGCAAGCTCTACGAAAAGCTCGACCGCCGCTCTGAGGCGATACGCGAGTTGGAGGCCTCACTGCGGCTCGACCCCGAAAACGATTCCGCGTGTTACCTGCTCGCCGGCGTCTACCGGAAGTCCGGTGATCGGGCCAGGGCCGAGGAGTGGGGCCGCAGATTCGCGCGGCTGAAGGAAGCAAAAGACCGGCGCGCCGGCCTGGCCGGCCCGGCCTCGGAAACCCCTGCGGCCTTTGGGCTGCGCAACCCCTGGGACCTCCAGGCCGCGTCGCCGCGGAACCCTGAGCAGAAACAACATTGAGCCGCGCTCTCGCGATCCTGGCCCCGGTGTTGTGGCTGTTGATGCCTGCGGGGACGCCCGAAGAGGATGTAGCCGATTACGTCGATATCGCCGCCTCGGCCCGCCTGACAGCCAGGACCGTCATCGGAGGCGAAACCACAAAGGAATTCATCCTGGAGTCGACCGGAGGCGGCGTGGCCCTGCTCGACTACGACGGCGACGGCTGGACCGATATCTTCCTCGTCAACGGATCGCGGATCGGAGGTTTTCCCGGGGGCGAAGAACCCACGAACCGCCTGTATCGCAACAACCACGACGGGACCTTCACCGATGTCACGGCGAAAGCGGGCCTTGTGCGCCATGGCTGGGGACAGGGCGCCTGCGCCGGCGACTACAACGGCGACGGCAATCCCGACCTCTTCGTCACCTACTACGGCTGGAACGTCCTGTACCGGAACAACGGCGATGGCACGTTCAAGGATGTGACCCGGGAAGCCGGCGTAGCCACGGCCCAGGCCCTGTGGAATACAGGCGCCGCATTCCTGGATTACGACCGCGACGGGAGGCTCGATCTCTTCGTCGCACACTACGCCGCCTATGAGGATGCGGCGCGCTACGGGCACGGGTCCGGGCAGACGTGCCGCTGGAAAGGACTGCCGGTATTCTGCGGCCCGCGCGGTCTGACGGGGTCCCAAAACACTCTCTACCACAATAACGGCGGCGGAACCTTCCGGGACGTCTCCGGCGAAGCGGGTATCCTAAGGCCCGGCCCCGGCTACGGATTCACGCCGCTGGTGCTGGACTATGACAATGACGGCTGGCCCGATGTCTATGTCGCCAGCGACTCCACCGCCTCGCTGCTGTTCCACAACCGCCGGGATGGGACATTCGAGGAGACCGGAGTCGCGGCCGGCGTCGCCTACAACGAGGACGGACGCGAGCAAGCGGGGATGGGAGTCGCGGCGGGAGATTACGACAACGACGGCTGGCTGGACATCCTCAAGACCAACTTCGCCGACGACACCAGCACGCTGTATCACAACCGGCGCGACGGCACTTTCAGCGACAGCACCTTCGCCGCGGGGCTCGGCGTCAACACGCGCTACCTCGGCTGGGGCGCGCATTTCCTCGACTTCAACAGCGACGGCTGGGCGGATATTCTGATCGTCAATGGCCACGTCTACCCGGAGGTCGATCGCGCCCCTCTCGACTCGGCCTACAGGCAGCGAAAGATCCTTTACGTGAACCGGCGCGACGGGACTTTCGGGGACGTCTCGCTCCGCGCGGGGCCTGGGATCGCGCTGGAGAAGTCCTCCCGCGGCGCCGCCTTCGGCGACCTCTTCAACACCGGGCAGGTGAACGCCGTCGTCAACAACATGAACGACGCGCCCACACTTCTTCACAACAGAAGGCCCGGTCCAAACCACGCGCTCCTGATCGAGCTCGAAGGAACCCGGTCCAACCGCAGCGCCATCGGGGCGCGCGTCTCGGTTCAGGCGCAGGGCTGGCGGATGATCGACGAGGTGCGAAGCGGCGGCAGCTTCTGTTCGCAGAACGACCTGCGATTGCGCTTCGGCCTCGGCCCGCGGCAGGAGGCGGAGTCCGTGGAGATCGCGTGGCCGAGCGGGCGGACGGAGATCTTCCATCGAGTGGCCGCGGATCAGTGGGTCCGGATCAGGGAAGGGGCCGGCATCGTGGCATCGCGGAAGTTTCTGCCTCCGCCCCAGTTGCCCCGATAGGTTCGGAGTTCAGGCTTTAGCCTGCCCGGGGTCAGTGCAGCCTGAAGGCTGAACTCCAAACCTGCAATGAGCATTCTCCGATTGAAAAGGAGTGGCGGTGGGTGTTAGTCTTCTGGAGTAGTCTATTCGAGTAGTCCTTTACAATGTCGAACCTCTCGGGAGAGCAACAATGCGTTCCTGAGAAAGTCTGCAGGAGGTGACCATCATGCCAACCGCTAAGGAGTTCACAATTCATATCGAGGATCGGCCCGGAACGCTAGGGAAAATCTGCCAGGCGCTGGCCGATCGCAGCATCAACATCGTCGCATTTCAAATCTTTTCCGCTGAGGGAAAGAGCCACGTCCGAATGGTTGTAGACAATCCCACCACCGTGAAGACCGTGCTGGAAAGCCAGCGCTTAACCTTCACCGAGACCGAAGTGGCACAAGTGAAACTTACCCACCGGCCGGGCGAGCTGGCGCGGGCGGCTTCGCGGCTCGGCGAAAACAAGATCAACATCAACTACGCGTACTCCGGCCTCGAGGCGGGCACGAACACGCCGCTGGTGTTCTTTGGCGTGTCGGAAGTCGGCCGCGCAGCCACGCTGCTGGAGCAGGTCGTCGGCACCGCAGGGCGCAGCTAGCGGCGGATACTGCGGATCTCCGCGGTTAGGTCGAGCCACTGGCAACCCGGCAAAGACGGGCTGCTTGCGCTCCGGATCATCTTTGTCTGGAGTGGCTCTGTATTTCTCATCTGGCCACAGAACCATGGAGATAAGGTTTTCTCCCATGGTTCTGTGGCTTGATCAGCTCTTTACGGCTGCCATTTGAAATCTTCAAATTTCAAATTTGAAATCTTGGAGTGTTTTTCCCGGCCTCCCTGCCGAAGGGAGTACCCGCACTTTTTTTAGCCACAGAGCCAGGGAGACACAGAGGTCAGATTTTCTCCGCGTCTCCGTGGCTCTGTGGCCAAATCAGACTATTGCTGCTCCTTGAGGAAATACTCGAAGAAGAGGCAGATTTGCTCGTTCGCGTCCGGGGTAATGGTGTGAGCCGGGCGGCTCGACATTCCCACGCGGTTCTCGTAGCCGAGCAGACGGTTCACGGCCACCGCATGGTTGAGCGCCTTCCAGCGCGCGGGCGGGTCCTCGGACCCGCCCGCGACAAAGAAGGGCCGGGGCGCGATGAGCGCGTGAAGCTCGTGGAGGTCGTATCCCTTCTCGATCATCGTCTTGTAGGGCCCCACGCGCGGATACTTCTCGCTGAGAACGCCGCGCGGGCGGAAGTCCGGGCCGGGGACGTAACCCAGGTACCAGGGTTCCCAGTAGTTCACGTTGGGTCGCGACTCGTCGAAGACGATGCCCGGGTCGGACACGCACACGGCGGCGAACTTCTCGGAGAGCGCCCCCGCGAATAGCGCCCACTTTCCCCCGTACGAGTGCCCGACAACGCCGATCCGCTTCGGGTCGATTTCCGGGCGCTGCGCCAGCCACGTGTGGGCGTTCGCGGCCACGTACGCAAGATAGGAAAGCGGCTGTACCTGCGCCTTGTCCCACGTGGGGTAGTAAAGGTCCGCTTCCGGCCGCGGCGCGGTGGGGTTCTGCCCGAGGCACAGCGACACGAATCCGCGTTTTACCAGCTGGTAGCCAAAGTCGTTCTGCCGCCGACGGTCTTCTTTGATCCCCGCGCCGTCCTCCGGGTAGTAGAAAACGTCGAGGACAGCGGGGAAAGGTCCCTTCCCTTCCGGAGCCAGCAGATAGACTGCCGTCTTGCGGCCTGGAGCGATCTCCAGCTCGATCCGCCGCCGCGCGAAACCTTCCACCGTGTCCCGCCACTGCTCCTGCGCGTAGGGCTTCTCCAGAGGCGGCGGCCACGGGCCGAGGAGGCCGTGCCACTTTCGCAGCAGCTCCTGGCGGCGCTCGTCCCAGCCGGCGGCGGTTCGGACCGCCCGGCCATCCTCGAACTGGAGGACCGGGTGGAATGTCCCGAGATCGTCCTTGAGATCGGCAGGGGGCGCGAAGAGATGGTCGATCTTCTCCCAGATTTCCTTCGCCCGCGTGAGACCCTGGCCGGGCGCCACGGCGCCTGCGAGCACGGAGACGAGAAGTATCACAAGCAGAGACCGGATCATGCGTGTCTCCTTCAAGGGGTCTGACCCTGAAAATTTAAAATTGCATTTTCAGGGTCAGACCCTTCAGGCGCCGCGGCGCGCGGCGCGCGCCATGTCGTAAAGCGCCCGGATGTAGCCGATGCTGTATGCCCAGCCGGTCCGCCGGTCGCCGGCCATCTGCGGAACGTGGTCGGCGATCAGGATGCCGCGAAAATCGACTTCGACCAGCGTTCGCATCACGTTCTTCATGTCGGTGTAGCCGTCGTCCACGAAGGTCTCGACGAAGTGAGGAATGGGCGCGCTCACGTTGCGGAAGTGGATTTTCCAGAGCTTTCCCATTTTCGCGAATGCCCGGATCGCATCGACGACGTCCTTGCCCATGTGCTCGCCCCCCTCCATCCACGTGCCGCAACAGAGACAGACGCCGATGTTCGGGCTGCCGGCGATTTCAAGCGCGCGCACGTAGCCGTCGAAGTTGCCGAAGATGCAACGCGGGATGCCTCCGAGCTCGGGCACAGGGGGGTCGTCCGGATGGATTCCGATACGGATGCCCAGCTCTTCGGCCACGGGCGCCGCCTGCCGGATGAAGTACGTGTAGTTCTCCCACAGTTCTTCCTTCGTGAATTTGCGCCCGTGAGTGAGGGGCGGGTCGAACACCGTGTCGGCCCAGTAGCCCTTTGCTGTCTCCAGGTGGAATGCGCGGGCGGGGGCGCCGCCGCGCGTCGTTTCCCGCTCCGAGCTCCAGATCCCGTTGCCCATGTGCGCATAGGTCGTGTAGAAGATCCCGGCCCGGGCGAGATCGCGCAGGTACTGCTTGTACTCTTCGATCTTCCGATCGCGGCCGGGGAGGTTCAGCGTGACCTCGGGCATGTTGTGAACGTTCGAGTTTCCGATGTTCGCAATCTTCAACCCGGCGGCTTCGACGCGCTGCTTGAAACGGGCGAATGTTTCATAAGTGCCGCCCCGGGTCGGAATGCTGACATACTCGACGCCAATCTGCCTGGCGAATACCAGATCCTCCTCGGTGAAGTCGGCCGGGACCTGAAGGGAGATCTTGATGCCCGGGGACAGAGGATCGAGAGACCGCCTGCCGGCAAGAACCGGACGAGCCGCAAGAACGGCGGCGAAGGCGGCGCGAGCGAAATCGCGGCGGCTTAATGCGAGCCCACCGTAGCGGCGGCCCTGTGTGGCCGCACAAGCTTCCCACGCAGGGGCGTCCCTACGCGATTGCAACGGGTGGAGTGCCATGGCGAATTCCTCCGTATTCGGGGCGATTATGGCACAAATCTCCGGCCACAGAGGCACAGAGACACGGAGAAAAAATCTGACTGAAGCAGGCATGGAGTTCAGGCTTTAGCCTGCACAGATCTCTGCAGCCTGAAGGCTGAACTCCAAACCCAAGATTTCAGCTCGACTCCGGCGCGCGATTGAGGGATAGTGGTTTCGTCATGTTCTGCCCGAAGTGCAAGGCCGAGTACGTTCAGGGTATCGAACGCTGCTCTGATTGCGACGTACCTCTGGTCGATCAGATGCCG
>WNGD01001521.1_pt1 | contig 26225 bp, 23 predicted proteins | sample 5400671 | NCBI WGS metagenome assembly WNGD01 (sample SAMN13153369, study PRJNA577476) | soil metagenome | isolation source: 40 cm soil or saprolite under grassland replicate 2 | place: USA:California | collected 2016-06-15
GTCAACACGCTGGCCGCCACCATGGGCGGCACCTCGGGCAGGCTGCGCAGGCTGCAAACCGGATTCGTGCGCTCCTACGCCGCGGCGATGTTCCTCGGCGCGGTGCTGCTCGTCGGCGCGCTCCTGCTGGTGAAGATCTAGACCTGGTGAGGCTGCGGATTCCATGAGCTCATTTCCCTGGCTGACGGTGGCCGGCGCGATTCCGCTGGCCGGCGCGGTGGTGGTGGCCGCCGTGCCGGGCACCACCACGGCCGGCGCGGCCGCCCAGAGCGGGCGCGACAACCTCGTCAAGCGGCTGGCGCTGGTGTTCTCGCTGGCCACGCTCGCGGTCACGATCGCGATGGCGCTGCGCTTCTCGCCGAACGGTCCCGATTTCCAGTTCAACCAGACCGTCCGGTGGATACCGCAGTTCGGCGTGCACTACGCGGTCGGCGTGGACGGCATCGCGCTCGTCCTCATCCTGATGACCGTCGTGCTGATGCCGGTCGTGATCCTGGCCTCATGGAACGATGCCGAAGGCGCCGCCAGCCCGGCCGGCGAGGCGCCGCCGCGGCGCAGCGTGAAGACTTACTTCGCCCTGCTCCTCGTCCTCGAGACCATGATGATCGGCGTCTTCGCCGCGACGGACGTTTTCCTGTTCTATGTCTTCTTCGAGGCCATGCTCGTCCCGATGTACTTCATGATCGGCAGCTATGGCGTCGGCCAGCGGCAGTACGCCGCGGTCAAGTTCCTGCTGTACAGCCTGCTCGGCGGCCTGCTGATGCTGGTCGCCGTGATCGCGCTTTACGTCTACTCGGCTCGCGGCGGGCAGCCGGGCACGTTCATGTTCAGCCAGCTCACGCAGCTCAGCCTGAGCCCGGTGACGCAGCGGTGGCTCTTCCTCGGGTTCTTCGTCGCCTTCGCGATCAAGGCACCGCTGTGGCCGTTCCATACCTGGCTGCCGGACGCCGCGACGGCCGCGCAGCCGGGCGCCGCGGTGCTGCTCGTCGGCGTGCTCGACAAGGTGGGTACGTTCGGCATGATCCGCTACTGCCTGGAGCTCTTCCCGTCCGCGTCGCACTATTTCACGCCGCTGATCATCGCGCTTGCGGTGATCGGAGTCCTCTACGGCGCCATCGTGGCGATCGGCCAGGCGGACCTGAAGCGGCTGATCGCCTACACCTCGGTGTCCCACTTCGGCCTGATCGCGCTCGGCATCTTCGCGATGACCAGCCAGGGCCAGACCGGCGCGACTCTTTACATGGTGAACCACGGGTTCGCCACCGGCGCGCTCTTCCTCATCGCCGGGTTCATGATCGCCCGGCGTCGCTCGTCGCTGATCGCCGACTACGGCGGCGTGCAGAAGGTCGCGCCGATGCTCGCCGGGCTGTTCCTGATCGCCGGACTGGCCGGGCTCGCGCTGCCGGGGCTGTCCACGTTCGTCAGCGAGTTCCTCGTCCTGGTGGGCACGTTCACCCGCTATCAGGTGCCCGCCATCCTGGCCACGGTGGGGATCATCCTCGCGGCGGTCTACATCCTGTGGATGTACCAGCGCACGATGACCGGGCCGGCCGGCGACAACGTGGCCGGCATGCCGGACCTGAAGGCACGCGAGCTGTGGGCGGTCGGGCCGCTGATCGCGCTGATCGTCGTGCTCGGCGTCTACCCGAAGCCGGTTATCGACGTGATCAACCCGGCGGTGCACCACACCCTCGTCCAGGTGCATTCCACCGACCCGGTCCCGCCGCACCCGGCCAGCGCGGTGCTTAAGAAGGGAGGCGCCCGGTGACCGGGGTCCTCGCCGCGGCCGGCCCGCCGATCGGCGCGCCGCATATCGAGTACTTCCAGCTCTCGCCGATGCTGCTGGTCTTCGGCCTGGCCGTGGCCGGGGTGCTGGTCGAGGCATTCGCGCCGCGGCCGCTGCGGCGCGGCATTCACCTGGTGCTGACCCTCGGCGGCCTCGCCGCGGCGTTCGCGCTGACGATCGTGGTGGCCGCGTCGAAGTCCGTGTTCGGCCACGGCAGCCCGGGCCACGTGGCCGCGGTCGGGGCGGTCGGCATCGACCGGCCGACGCTGTTCATCCAGGGCACGATCCTGGTGCTTGCCTTCATCAGCGTGCTGCTGATCGCCGAATCCTCGCACGACGTGAGCCCGTTCGCCGCGCAGGCGGCCGCGGTGCCGGGCAGCGCGGAAGAGCGTGAGGGGCTGCTGGCCGGCATTACCCACACCGAGGTCTACCCGCTGACGCTGTTCGCGATCGGCGGCATGCTGCTGTTCCCGGCATCCAATGACCTGCTCACCATGTTCGTCGCGCTGGAAGTGCTGTCGCTGCCGCTCTACCTGCTGTGCGGCATGGCCCGCCGCCGTCGCCTGCTCTCGCAGGAGGCGGCGATGAAGTATTTCCTGCTCGGCGCGTTCTCCTCGGCGTTCTTCCTGTTCGGTATCGCGATGCTGTACGGCTTCGCCGGCTCGGTCCGGCTGTCCGCCATCGCGGCGGCGGCCTCGTCCGACACCGGCAGCGCGACGCTGCTGTACGCGGGCATCGCGCTGCTCGGCCTCGGCCTGCTTTTCAAGATCGGCGCCGTGCCGTTCCACAGCTGGAAGCCGGACGTCTACCAGGGCGCGCCGACCCCGGTCACCGCGCTGATGGCGTCCTGCACCCTGGTGGCCGCGTTCGGCGCGCTTTTCCGGGTCTTCTACGTCGCGTTCGGCCAGCTGACCTGGAACTGGCGGCCGGTGATGTGGGGCGTCGCGATCCTCACCATGGCCGTCGGCTCGATCGTCGCGGTGACCCAGACAGACGTGAAGCGGCTGCTGGCCTACTCCTCGATCGCGCAGGCCGGGTACGTGCTGACCGGGGTGGTCGCGGCGAGCCCGGCCGGGCTGTCCGGCAGCCTGTTCTACCTGGCCGCCTATGGCGTCGCGGTGATCGGCGCCTTCGCCGTGGTCACGCTGGTGCGCGACCAGACCGGGGAGGCGGCGCACCTGTCCCGCTGGGCCGGGCTCGGCCGCCGCTCGCCGCTCGCCGCCGGGGCCTTCGCCTTCTTCCTGATCGCCTTCGCCGGAATCCCGCTGACCAGCGGCTTCACCGGGAAGTTCGCGGTGTTCCAGGCGGCGATCGCCGGCGGGGCGCTGCCGCTCGTCATCGTCGGCGTGCTCAGCAGCGCCATCCTGGCGTTCCCCTATGTCCGTGTCATCGTGCTCATGTTCTTCAGCGACCCCGCGCCGGACGGCCCGGCGGTGATCCGGCCAAGCGTGTTCACCAGCGCCGCGGTGGGAGTGGGGGTGCTGGTGACCCTGGTACTCGGAGTGGTTCCCCAGCCGTTGCTGAGCCTGGCCAACCATGCCGCCACCCAGCTCTTCATCCGCTGACCGCCCGCCGGGCCGGGCCGGCGACGCGTGCCGCGCCAGCACGCCGGTGCCGCCGGACGGGGCACGCCGGGGGTGGTGTCCGCCCGCGGCAACGCGGGAATGTCCTTGATTACTTTGCGATGGACATATCTTGGGCGCGGCTTGGTAATTGCCGCGCCGATGCCCGGTCCGCGGGCGGCGCCGGCGGACCGATGAGGGAGCCCGAGTGATCACCGTTGTCCCGGTGGAACTTTCCGACGCCGCGCTGGCGGCCGAGGTCGCCGATGGCCTCGCCCTGGTAGAGGACGGCCTGCGGGAGGCCGCGCAGGCGCAGGATGCGCTGCTGACCGAGATCTCCGGCTACCTCATGGACGCGGGCGGCAAGCGGTTCCGCGCCACCCTGGTGCTGCTGGCGGCGCAGTTCGGCAACGCAAGTGACGAGCGGATCGTTCCGGCCGCGGTCGCGATCGAGCTCACCCACCTGGCCACGCTGTGCCACGACGACGTGCAGGATGAGGCGGCGGTCCGGCGCGGCCACCCCAGCGCGAACTCGCGCTGGGACAACACGGTGGCGATCCTGACCGGCGATTTCCTGTTCGCCCGCGCCTCGGCGATCCTGGCCGAGCTTGGCGAGGATGCCATCAGGATCCAGGCGGCCACCTTCGCCCAGCTGGTCAGCGGCCAGATCGCCGAGACCGTCGGCGCGCGACCGGACGAGGATCCGCTCGATCACTACATGAAGGTGATCACCGATAAGACGGCATCGCTGATCGCGACCTCTGGCCGGTTCGGCGCCATGTTCTCCGGTGCCCCGGACGGGGTAGCCGCGCGGATCGCCGCGGCCTGCGGCGCGTTCGGAGTGGCCTGGCAACTCGCCGACGACATCATCGATATTGCCAGCGAATCGGCCGAATCGGGCAAGACGCCGGGCACTGACCTGCGCGAGGGGGTGCCGACGCTGCCCGTGCTGCACGCGCTGCGCTCGGCCGGCCCCGGCGATGCCCGGCTGGTCGAACTGCTCGGCAGCGGCGAGCTGACCGATCCCGCCCTGCACGCCGAGGCGCTCGCGCTGCTGCGCGAGCATCCGGCGATGGACATGGCCAGGGCGGACCTGCGGCACTGGGCCGAGCTGGCTCGCGGCGAGATACTGACCTTGCCCGATGTTCCCGCGCGGGCCGCGTTCGAGGCGCTCTGCGCATTCGTCATGGAGCGCACCGGCTGACATGGACCTGGCCAGGACGGACCTGCGGCACTGGGCCGAGCTGGCTCGCGGCGAGATACTGGCGCTGCCGGACGGTCCCGCGCGGGCCGCGTTCGAGGCGCTCTGCGCATTCGTCATGGAGCGCACCGGCTGACCCGGAGGACGCGATGCGGGCTGGGTTGCCCAGGCTGCGGGACCTGACCCGGGCCTGGCCGGCCAGGACGGCAGGTCCCGGTGTGGCCCCACCGGGTGTGGGCCGCGCTGGCGCAGGCCAGTACATGATCACGATGCCGCGATACCATATCTGCGATGAGAACCTCCGGGCGCACAGCGAACGACGGGACTGCGCCTGACCCGGCCGCCGGCGCGACGCTCGCCGGGCTGGCATCGTCCGGCCAGGAAACAATGCCCGGCGGCGGCCAGGAAGTGCCCAATGACGGCCAGACCATGCCTGATGAGGGCCAGCCGCCGCCAAGGAACAGCGATTTCGTGCAGTCTCTCGATCGCGGGCTGGCCGTCATCCGCTCCTTCGGCCCGGACCGGGAACGGCTGAGCCTGAGCGAGGTCGCCCGCGCGACCGGCCTGACCAGGGCCGCCGCCCGCCGGTTCCTGCTGACCCTGGTGAAGCTTGGCTACGTGCGCAGCGACGGGCGGGAGTTCTCGCTCCGGCCGCGGGTGCTCGAGCTCGGCTACGCCTACCTTTCCGGGCTGGCGCTGCCCGATGTCGCCGCGCCGCATCTGGAGGAACTCGTCGCGAGGCTGCACGAGTCTTCCTCGATCTGCGTGCTCGACGGCCATCACGTGGTCTACGTCGTGCGGGTACCGACGAAGCGGATCATGACGGTGGCGATAGCGGTCGGCACCAGGTTCCCCGCCTACGCCACCTCGATGGGCCGGGTGCTGCTCGCCGCGCTGAGCCCGGACGAGCTCGACCGGTACCTGGCGGAGGCGACCTTCGAGCCGCTGACCGCCAGGACCGTCACCGATCCCGGCCGGCTGCGGGAGATCATCGGTGACGTGGCGCGCCAGGGGTACGCGATCGTCGACCAGGAACTAGAGGAAGGCCTGCGGGCGGTCGCCGCCCCGATCCACGGCGCCGCGGACGTCGGGACCGCCGCCATCAACGTCTCCGCCCACGCGGCCAGGGTGAGCATTGCCGCACTGCGCAGCGACATCCTGCCCGCGCTGCTGGAGACGGTCAAGGCGATCGAGGCCGACCTGCAGGCCCAGGGCCCGGCCTAGGCGTCCCGCCCGGCCAGGCCCGGGCCCCGGCATACGCGTCCCGCCCGGCCAGGCCCAGGGCCCGGCATACGCGTCCCGCCCGCACACCCGCGCCCGAGTCGCCCGCCCGTACCGATTCCAGCAGGCCAGTTCCTGCTGTCCGCACACCAGCCACGCTGGCCTCGCAGACACCTCAGGCATCATCTGTCCCGGAAAGCAGTCAGCTCGGGGCGCCGCGCAGCGCCTGCCAACGCGATGGATGTGGCGCTGGGCGGCACCGATGCCGCCTGGAGCCACATCGACCGGGGTGCCTGGACCTCGCGGAGTGTGCCCGCGGCTGTGGTCCCGGGAGGCGGCAGGCCCGGCATGGCCGGAGGCACGGCGCCGAAGCCGCGGTCGGCTGAGGTGCCCGGGTGGCGGAAACTGGCCGCCCGGATGGGCGCTCTGGATGGTCGCCGGAGAGCGGGCCAGCCGGGCCCATGGTGGCTGCGGCGGGTGGTTGACAGTCGCGAAGAGCGCGTGATTAAGTTCTACATTGCGTATAGTCGTACGCTAAGCGAACATCTTGCGGAGCCCTGTCCCGGAATGCCGGCTGCGAAAGCGCGTCTCTCGCGACCCGGCGAGACGGCTCTCCGGGCCGGCGGGCGCTGACCTCAGAGGAGACGGAATGGACCGTCAGGGAGCGGACGACAGGATGCTGCGGGATCAGCCGATCGCGCGGCGTTCCTTGCTGAAGGGCGCGGGCGCCGGCACGCTCGCGGTAGGAGCCGGCGGGTTCCTGAGCGCCTGCAGTTCCGGCATCAAGGGCGCCGGCGGGCCGGCCAAGACCGGCACTATCACGATCGGGTTCGTCACCCCGCTGACCGGTCCGCTGGCCGGGTTCGCCTCCGGTGACCAGTACGTACTGAGCCAGATCAGGAGCAGCTCGCCGTACAAGAAGGGGTTCAAGGTCGGCGGCAAGACCTACAAGGTCAACATCGTGGTGCAGGACAGCCAGTCCGATCCGAACCGGGCATCGGCCGTGGCACGGCATCTGATCCTGCAGAGCAACGTCGACATGATCCTGACCACCTCGACGCCGGAGACGACCAACCCGGTCGCCGGGGCTTCCGAGAAGCTGGGCACGCCCTGCCTGTCGACGGTGTGCCCATGGGAGTCCTGGTACGCGGGTCTCGGCGGCAACCCGGTGAAGCCGACGACGACCTTCAAGTACTGCACCCTGTTCTTCTTCGGGCTCAAGGAGTTCCAGGGTTGTTTCGTGCCGATGTGGAACCGGATCCACACGAACAAGGTGGTGGCCTGCCAGTACCCGAACGACTCCGACGGCAACGCGTTCCGCGGCGCCTTCGAGCCGCTGATCAAGGCATCCGGCTACAAGGTCGTGGACGGCGGCGCTTACCAGGACGGCACGGCCGACTTCAGCTCCATGATCAGTAAATTCAAGAGCAAGCACTGCCAGCTTTTCAGTAACGCCCCGCTGCCACCGGACTTCAACGCCTTCTGGAAGCAGGCGTCCCAGCAGGGCTTCAAGCCGAAGCTCGCGACGGTGGCCAAGGTGCTGCTGTTCCCCGCCGACACCGCGGCGCTCGGGCCGCTGGTGAACAACGTCGCCACCGACTCCTGGTGGGGCCCGTTCATGCCGTACACGTCCTCGCTCACCGGCGAGACGGCCAGCGCGCTGGCCGCCGGGTACACCTCGGCCACCGGCAATCAGTGGGTCCAGTCGATCGGCTCGACCTATGCTCTGTTCGAGGTGGCCAAGGAGGCGTTCTCCGCGGTCAGCAATCCGCACGACAAGGCGGAAGTCGCCAATGCGCTGCATAACGTGAATTACACGGGCATGTGCGGCGCGCTCAATTTTGCCGGCGGCCCGGCGCCCGGCGTCGGCATCATCCCGCCGGTCGGCGTGCAGTGGAAGAAGTCCACGGGCAAGTTCCCGTTCGAGATGCAGGTGGTGGACAACTCGCTGAACACGAACGTGAAGATCCAGGCAAAGCTCGAGCCGACGAATGCCTGATGCCGCGGGGACGGCCCTGCTGGAGCTCGACGGCGTATCGAAGAGCTTCGGCAGGGTCGTCGTCGCGGACAACCTGTCCCTGACCGTCGGCAGTTCGGACATCGTCGGGATCGTGGGGCCGAACGGGGCGGGCAAGACCAGCCTGTTCGGCCTCATCGCCGGGGACCTCGCGCCCGCGTCGGGCGAGATCACGTTCGGCGGGGTCAAGGTCACCAGGCTGGACCAGGCGGCCCGGTGCAAGCTGGGAATCGGGCGGACTTTCCAGGTGCCCAGGCCGTTCGGGGACATGACCGTCTTCGAGAACGTGCTCGTCGCCGTCCAGCAGGGTGCCGGGCTGCGGCGGCGGGCAAGCTACGCGGCGGCCGCTGACGTACTCGACCGGACCGGGCTCAGCGCCGACGCGAACCTCCCGGCAGAGCGGCTCGGCCTGCTGCAGCGCAAGCGGCTTGAGCTGGCCCGGGCGCTGGCGTCCGGCCCACGGCTGCTGCTGCTCGACGAGGTGGCAGGCGGCCTCACCGACCCGGAAGTGGCGCAGCTGGTAGGGATCGTCTCCTCGATCCGCGCCGAGGGCATCGCGGTGATCTGGATCGAGCACGTGGTGCGAGCCCTGACGGCTGCGGTGGAGCGGCTGGTCTGCCTGGCGGCCGGCTCGTTCGTCGGGGACGGCAGGCCCGCCGACGTGCTGGCTAACCCGGCGGTCCGTGAGGTATTCCTCGGTACCGAGGTGACGACATCGCTGACCGGCCCGGCAGCGGGCGAATCCGGCGTGGAGGGCCAGTGAGCGAGGGCACTGCCCTGCTGGAGGTGCGTGACCTCACCGTGCATCACGGCCAGCTCCGGGCGCTCTCCGGGGTTAGCCTGAGCGTCTTCCCCGGTGACGTGTACGCGATGATCGGCGCGAACGGCGCGGGCAAGTCGACCTTGCTGCGCGCGATCGCGGGCCTGCACCAGCCCACGTCCGGGTCCATCCTGCTCGACGGCGCCGACGTGGCGCGGCTCCGGCCCGAGCGCCGGGTGGCCGAAGGAATCGTCTTGGTCCCGGAGGGCCGGCGGCTGTTTCCCTCGCTGACAGTCGAGGAGAACCTGCTGGTCGGCCAGTCGCACGCCCGGCCGGGGCCATGGCGGATCGAGCGCATCTACGAGCTGTTCGGCTGGATGCGGGACCGGCGCGGCCAGCGCGCTGCCCAGCTGTCCGGCGGGGAACAGCAGGCCGTCGCGATCGGCCGCGCGCTGGTCGCCAACCCGCGCGTGCTGCTGCTCGACGAGCTTTCGCTCGGGCTCGCGCCGGTCGTGGTCCGCCGGATCTACCAGACGCTGCCGGAGTTCCTCGCCTCCGGCGTCACCGTGCTGCTGGTGGAGCAGGACGTTAGCCAGGCGATGCAGGTGGCCTCGCGTGTGCATTGCCTGCTGGAGGGGCGGACAACACTGCAGGGACCGCCGGCCGAGCTGAGCCCGGAGCGCATCGAAGGCGCCTACTTCGGCCTGGCAGGCCCGAACGGCGACCAGCCCGGGCACGGGGGCGCGGAGTCATGAGCTGGGTCAATGCGATCATCCAGGGAATCCTGATCGGCGGGCTCTACGCGCTGTTCGCGTGCGGGCTATCGCTGCTGTTCGGGGTGATGAAGGTCATCAACCTGGCGCACGGCGACCTGGCCGTGGTCGCCGGGTACGTGGCGCTCGGGGTCATCGCGGTCACGCACGTCCCCGCGGTCTGGTCATTCGTCCTGGTGGTGCCAATTTTCGCCGGACTCGGGTACATCATGCAGCGGACGCTGCTGCAGGCGGCGCTGAACCGCAGCGTGCTCACCACACTGCTGGTCACGTTCGGGCTATCGGTAGTGATCGAGAACGGCCTGCTCCAGTTCACCTCGGCCAACAGCCACGCACTGGACATCGGGTCGCTGGTGTCGGACTCGTTCAGTATCGGGTCCCAGATCACCATCGCGTATCTGCTGCTCGTCATCTTCGTCGTGGCCGTGGGCGTGCTGCTCGGCCTGCAGTACTTCCTCTCGTCGTCCCGGCAGGGCAGGCTGATCAGGGCCGTCGCCGACGACCGGGAGGCGGCCCAGTTGTCCGGTGCCGATTACCGGCACGTGTTCGGCATCGCCGCCGCGATCGCGTTCGGCACGGTGGCGCTGGCCGGCCTGGCGTTCGGGATGTACTCGTCCTTCGACCCGACCATCGGCACGAATCAGCTGCTGCTCTTCGCCTTCGAGGCGGTGGTGATCGGCGGGCTCGGGTCGCTGTGGGGCACGCTGGCCGGCGGAATCCTGCTGGGCGTCGTGCAGCAGATCGGCGCGCAGATCAACGCGGCCGACCAGATCCTCGCCGGGCAGCTGATCTTCCTGGTCATCCTGGTGGTCATGCCTCAGGGCCTGACCGGCCGGAGGGCCGCGGCATGAGCTCGACCGGGCAGCGCGCGGCACCCGCGGAGCAGGCTGCCGGGCCGGCGCCGGTCCGGGTGACCCGGTCACGGCGGTCCTCGCTCTGGGCCGGAATCGGCGCCATCGTCGTGGTGGTGATCCTCGGCTACCTGCCCTACATCGTCCTGTCCGGGACAACGGACCTGCTGGTCAACGTGTTCATCCTGATGACCATGGCGAGCATGTGGAACCTGCTGGCCGGGTATGCCGGGCTGGTCTCGGTGGGTCAGCAGGCGTTCATCGGGCTCGGCGCCTACTTCGTGCTCATCCTCGCCAACCACGGCACGAACCCGTTCGTCGCGCTGCCGGCGGCCGCGGCGGGCTGCGGCGTGGCCGGCCTGCTCGTGTGGCGGATGGTCTCGCGGCTGCGCAGCGGCTACTTCGCGATCACGATGTGGGTGATCGCCTCCATCTGCGAGCTGATCATCGTCCGATTCCCGTCGCTGGGCGGCGGCACCGGCGAGCCGCTGCCCGGCTTCGCCAGCCTGGACCCGACGCTGCTGACCGCCTACACCTACTGGGTTTCGCTGGCCGTCACGGTGATCGTGATCGCGTCGATCTACCTCATCCTGCGCAGCCCGCTCGGGCTGGTGCTCACCGCGGTGCGGGACGACGAGACCGGCGCGCGCAGCATCGGCGCGCGGGTGTCCCCGGCGCAGCGCTTCGTGTTCCTGGTCGCGGCGGCAGGCTGCGGCGCGGCCGGGGCACTGCTGATCATCAGCCAGCTCAACGTCGAGCCGGCCGCGGCGTTCAGCGTGCAGTGGTCCGCAGAGATGATCTTCGTGACGATCATCGGCGGCATCGGCACGATCGAGGGTCCGATCCTCGGCACGATCATCTTCTTCGTGCTGCAGCAGACGCTGGCCAGCTACGGCACGTGGTACTTCATCATCCTCGGGCTGCTGGCCATGGTCGTCGCGATCTGGGCGCCCCGCGGGCTGTGGGGGCTGATCGCCGACCGGCTGCATATCCGGCTGTTCCCAGTCGGTTACTGGCTCTGGCCAGCCGGCCCGGCACCGCGACCGGCCGGGCTGGCGGATGGCGATGCCGGGAATGCCGGGCCGGGATAATTCCGTTACAAACCCTGCGGCATCGGCTCTGCGGCAGTCGCGTTATGCGCGGCGATCCCGGCTGGCTGAACACGGCGGGCACGGCCGCGCCGCCACGCTCCCCGCAGTGACGGGGCAACCCGGAGGAGGCAACGGTGGGAGTATTCGGTTTTCACAAGACGCGGATGATCACGGCCGAGGAGGCGCTGCCCGGCCGGACCGCCCCGATGCCGGTGTCCGCGCGGCACGCGGTGCTCGACGCTCCGCTGCGGCCGCCCTATCCTGCCGACGCCGACATCGCGGAGTTCGCGCTCGGCTGCTTCTGGGGTGCCGAGCGGATCTTCTGGCAGGTGCCGGGCGTGCTCTCGACCGCCGTCGGCTACCAGGGCGGCTTCACGCCGAACCCGACTTACGAGGAAGTGTGCAGCGGCCAGACCGGCCATTCCGAGGCGGTGCGCGTGGTGTTCGACCCGGCGAAGGTCAGCTACGCCGAACTGCTGCGCATCTTCTGGGAGGCGCACGACCCGACCCAGGGCATGCGGCAGGGCAATGACCGGGGCACCCAGTACCGGTCGGCGATCTTCTACGCCACGCCGGAACAGGAGGCGCAGGCGCGCGAGTCGCTGGCGGCCTACCAGAAGCGGCTGACCGAGGCCGGCTTCGGCGAGATCACCACGGAGGTGTCGCCGGCGGGCGAGTTCTACTTCGCCGAGGACTACCACCAGCAGTATCTTTCTGACCGCAAGAACCCGAACGGGTACTGCGGCATCGGCGGCACGGGTGTTTCATGCCCGGTGGGGGTGGCACGAGCCGACGGGTAATGGTGGAGTCGGCCACGCTGCGCACTCATACTGGCATCATGCGCGCAACCCGTCGTCGTCGACCGCTCCGGAGGAGCTTCGTCAACGCTCCGCGGGGCGTGGACTTGGCAGTTCTTGCACAGCGTGCTTCTTATGTTGGTAGTAGTGAGCACAAGACGTACCCATCCTTCGCGGGCCAGCCGCGACTGCGAGCAGACGCGAGTAAATGTGATCCGAAACTCGCCGACCAGGGGGAACTCACGGGCTGGCTTCGTGAAGCGATGGCAGCTGGGCGAATCGGGGCGCCGTGGGAGGGAGACTTCCCGCGGTACGTCTGGCACCGGCGTGACGATGTCGTGTATGAGGCGAGGCTGGTCAATCAGGAAGTCGGCGAGTACAAGGGTTACCCGCTAGAGCCTGGCGAGTGGCCGGAGGGACTCTCGTGACATCAACAAGCCCTGAGCTGGCGATCAAGTGGGAGTGGGAGCCCAGCGAGTCAGTGCGCGCGCCGGAACTCGCCGCTACATGGGCGCGGATTGAGATCTGGGCTGGCCTTGACTGCGTATCGCTTGTAGAGGACAGGGAATCCGGTAGTTCGCGCAGGTCGATCTACTGCCCGCTTTACCCACTGGCCGAGTGGATTGCCTACAACTGGTGGTCGCTCCAAGCCGATGCTAGGCCCGCCCGACAGTTCGGGTTGCGCTCCGGCAGCATGTTCGCCAGTCACTCTGCGGGTGCCGCGGCGCTGCGGAGGCACTCAATACGTGCGAGCGGCGATGGCTTTCTCTGGCCTGACCTCGTCATCGTGCCAGAGGGAAAGCAAGCCAGGCTCGCTTGGCGGCGTGAGCCAGCCTCACTGACAGGGCGCATAGTCCGGTTCCTTACGCAAGGCGACACCCTGGTTGATCGTGATGCAGCAATCAACGAGCTTGGTCTCGTGGTATCAGGTGTCCTGACTCGGCTTGCAGAGCAGGGAGTGGTTGAGACCCCACTTCAAAAGGAGTGGCAGGAGATCCAGAACTCTGATCCCGACGAGGTCGCCTACTGCCTGGCGGCGGCCAGGCTCGGCCTCGATCCTTATTCTGAAGCAGTACCTTATGAGGAGGCCATAATCAGGGCCTCCGAGGTCTTCTCTGGGAGACTTCTAGAAGACTTTCTCGACGGCGTTGATCCCGGTAGCATTGATGCAGATCTGTACTGGCTCGAAGCAGCTAGGAAGATCATCTCGCAAAGCACCCGAACTGCTCAGGGGGAGGCCGTGCGCACTCTTCGCAAAGAGATAACCGCTCTAGTCGGTTACCCAGCGAGTGCCAGCCACCCCTGGGAGACGGGGTGGCGGCAAGCGCGGATACTCAGGAATACGCTGGGTATGGATGTCGCAGAACCATTTGACCTGGGTTCCTTCATCACGAGTGTCGATCGCAAGGTAGGTGACCGCGGCCTGCTGGCAGTTGGTGCCGCGGCTGATCAGAGTGATCCAGTGGTGGTAACTGGCCAACGCCGTCCAGCGGATTCCCGAAGATTTACGCTAGCGCGAGCTCTCTGGCATTATTTCTGGGATTCGGAGACTTTTTTCATAGTTACAACTGCTTATACAGATCTGCAAAAGGTCGAGCGGGCTTTTGCAGCTGAATTGCTTGCACCCGCTGATGGAATAGCCGAACTTCTGACCTCAAAGCCAGAGGCCGCGTCTCCCGAAGATCTTGACCAACTAGCACATGAGTTCAGGGTGTCGTCGATGGTGGTCGAGCATCAGCTACAGAATCAACTTCTGTCCGATGCCTCCTGAGCTACATCAGGTGGCGCTGTCACCGCTATCTTTCCAGGAGCAAACCCGAATGGGTACTGCGGCCTGAGCCAGTTCCGCCGGCGCCGCCAAGGCCGCCCAGACGAGCTACACGATGTCGGCAGCCCTGGAGCTGGCCCGGTTCGGGATCACGGCGAACATGGTGCACCCGCCGGTCACCGACACCGGCTGGGTCACCGACGCGGTCCGGCAGGAGGTCGCAGCGAGCACCACCCTGATTCACATCGCCAGCCCAGCAGAGGTCGCGGAAGTCATCGCCTACCTGGCCTCCGACGCTGCAGCCCTGATCACCGCTAACGAAATCACGCTTCGGTGACCGCACGCCGGGCGCCTTTCCCGGCAGGCATCCGTTTCCCCATCCTCGCGCCAACCGCCAGCCTCGAACGAAAGGCGGTGAATGTGCACATTGCTGGGCCAATAGCACTACTGATGTGCACATTCACCGGGCAGCACAACTGGCCATCCCAAGTCGGCGGATGCCCCAGGCGCGGCCTTAGGCGCCCGCTGGGAAGTAGGCGAGGCGCTTGATGGTTGTGTCGCTCCCCACCACCTGCGCGTCGCCGCCGATGTAGACGCCCGCGCCCGTGCTCAGCGATGCCGCCCAGCCCTGCCCGCGGCCGGTGGCGGTGGAGTTGTTGAAGCTCAAGATGGCATGGCCGTAGTTCGCGTCCCCGGCCTTCACGTCGATGGCCCCGATGCCGTAGTGGGCCTGCTGGCCCGCCGTCACCTTCGCGCCGTTGATGTACACCGCGTGGTCGAGGTACTTGTTGTGGCCGCCGGTGTAGGCGACGTCGCCCGTGTCCACCACGGTGAACAGGGAGTCGAACCCGGTGACGTTCACGATGAGCGGATGCGGCGTGTTGGCGTTGCCGTCGCTCTTGAACCGCGTGAAGGCGTCGCACAGCGCGCCAGCCGCGCCGAAGGCGTCGAAGCCTCCGCCGCCGCTGGCCGCGATGTCAAAGAACGTGCCGGTGGGGTCCCAGTCCACGCCGCGGGCCCAGGTGTCCTTGGAGCTGCAGTTGGTGGAGTTGCTGGCGTTGAGGTTCGCGGGGTCGTTCCACGAGTTGATGACTCCGCCGGTCCCGGTGATGTCGAGGACCGCCACCTCCTTGTGCGTCGTGCCGCCGACCGAGGAGAAGTTGCCGATCATCACCGCCTGGCTCCGCTGCGGGTTGACGGCGATCTGCGCCACCTTGGTGGCCACGTTGGGGGTGACCACGCCGGAGACGCCGAGCTGAGTGCCGGTGAGTGCGCCGGTGGCCGGGCTGACGAACGCCAGCGCGGTGACGGCGCCGCCGCCGGCCTGCGTGAAGCGCCCGCCGAGCCACACCGTGCCGTTGACGTACTCGACGTCGTTCACGACGCAGCCGCCCCCGCCCGCGCAGACCTTGGCGTTAAACGGCTTGAGCGAGCCGTCGCCGGCGTTGATGGCGGCGACGCCTCTGCGCGCGACGCCGGCCGCACCTGGGGCGGGCGCGGTCATGCTGAAGCTGCCGGCCACGTAGAGGGTGCCCGCCCCATCGCTGGCGATCCCGGTCACCGCGGATTCCAGGTACGCGCTGCCCTGGGCCGACGTGTAGAACTGCGGCTTCCACGACGTGTCGACCCTGTGCGTGGTGGCACTGAACCTGAAGATGTTGTGGTAGCCGCTCGTGGTGACCCCCGTGATGCGGTCGGTCACGGTGCTGATGATCCCGCCGGCGTAGATCCAGTCTCCCACCTGCTTGAGCACCAGGACGCGGCGGCACAGGTTCTGGTCGGCCGTGGCGTAGCAATACCCGCCGGGAACCGACGGAGTGAGGTCGCTGGCCAGGCCAGAGACCGTGCCGGGGATGGCCTGTCCCGCATACGCGGCGGGGGCGGCGAGCCCGCCGACCGCTATTAACCCTCCGGCAACCAGCGGCACCAGTCTGCGGGCAGCGCTCATCGAGATCCTTCCCCCGTCATGCCTGTGGCCCGAACGATGTACCCGCGCTCAGGCGGTGGCACCCGTACTGCCACGGACAAAGCCACACCCCGTCCCGTCACCGGGTACCAATAACACCCTACCTGCGCAAATGCAATTTGCGGTGACCTGAAGCTGCATATGTTGCCGGCAACCGCTGAAGCAGGCGGGTGGGCGGCCGCGTGGCTGCCGAGGCGTGATCACGGAGGGTCTGAGGTGCTGCAACCCCGAAAACCCTCCGTGATCATGAAATCTCCCGCCGGCCGGCGGCGGGGGCGACTAGGGGCGGTTAGTTCGGGTGCCGTGCCTGGCGGGCGGGTTGCATTGTTCACTTTTTGTTCATATCTAGGTCGGTAGGACGTTGATCAGTAGAGGTACTTTCGTCGCGAAGGCTGGCGGCCGGGGAGCGGGCCAGCTGAGATCTAAGGGGACGTAAGTGGCCGAAACCCGATCCAATGATCTGATAACCGCGCTTGATGACGCGACGATCAGCAAGTTTCACTTCCGTGCCGTACTGGTGTCCGGCATGGGCTTCTTCACCGACGCATACGACCTGTTCGTCATCGGGGTCGCCTCGACGCTGATCACGCTGCAGTGGAATCTCAGCGCCGACAAGCTGGCGCTGCTGAACGCCACCATGCTGGGCGCTGCCTGCATCGGCGCCCTCGTCTTCGGGCGGATCGCGGACGTTGTCGGCCGCAAGCGGGTCTACTGGCTGGTGGCGGCCATCATGGTCGTGGCCGCGCTGGGCTCCGCGCTCTCCCCGACCTACTGGGTCCTGATCGGTTTCCGCTTCCTGCTCGGGCTCGGCGTCGGCGGCGATTACCCGGTCAGCGCCGTGCTGATGACCGAGTACGCCAACCGCAATGACCGCGGCAGGCTGGTCGGGCTGGTGTTCTCGACCCAGGCACTCGGCCTCGTGGTCGGGCCGCTCATCGCGCTCGCGCTGCTCGGCGCGGGAGCCGGCAACGGCATGGCCTGGCGGATCCTGCTCGGGCTCGGCGCGGTCCCGGCGGCCGCGGTTGTCTACCTGCGGCGCCGGATGCCCGAGTCGCCGCGTTTCCAGGTGCAGATGCAGGGCCGCACGGCCGAGGCCGAGAGCGAGATGTCCGCGTTCAGCGGTGGCGCGGTGCAGGGCAGCACAGCCGACGCCGCGCGGCGCCGGATCGGGCTGCGCGCGTTCCTGACCAACCGCAGTTTCCTGGTGATGCTGGCGGGAACGGCGGGCTGCTGGTTCCTGCTCGACTACGCCTACTACGGGAACACCATCTCCACCCCGCAGATCATCGCGCTGATCTCGCCGGGCTCATCCACCATGACGACCATCGCCATCCAGCTGGCCATCTTCGTGGTCGCGGCGGTTCCCGGCTACATCCTCGCCATCGCCCGGATGGACCGGATCGGGCACCGCAAGCTGCAGCTGATCGGCTTCGTGATGATGGGCCTCTGCTTCGCCGTCATCGGGCTGGTACCCGGCATGACCACGGCCGTGCTGCCGTTCCTCGCGGTCTACGGGATCAGCTATTTCTTCACCGAGTTCGGGCCGAACATGACGACGTTCGTGATGCCCGGCGAGCTGTACCCGGTATCGGTGCGGGCCACCGGCCACGGGATCTCGGCCGGAATCGGCAAATTCGGGGCGTTCGTCGGAGTGTTCCTGTTCCCCGTGCTGAAAGACAACCTGGGCCTGCGCGGCACGCTGCTGCTCACCGCCGGGGTCTCGGCGCTCGGCGCGCTGCTGACGCTGGTCCTGCCCGAGCCGGCCGGCCGCAGCCTTGAGGACATCTCCGGGCACCACGATGTGGTCGCCGCGGCGGAGCGCGTGCTCGCCGACAGGAGCGTGCTCGCCGACACGATCCCGCCCGCCACGGTCGCCGAGACCTGACGCCGGGGCGGTCAGGCGATCACGGCGAACAGGACGTACCCGTAGCTGATGCTCGTCGTCGCCGGGTGCCTGGCCAGCCAGGCGTCAGCGACCTTCGCGGGGAACTCGATGCGCAGCACCGCCTCGAGGTCGGCCCGGCGGTCGAAGGCCCACTCCGAGTGCACCTCGCGGCGGATCGCGCCACGATCACGCCACCAGCCATCCGTGGCGTCCGCTTTCTTGCGCGCACCCTCGGATGAGGACGCGTCGAGCAAGGTGGCGAACTCGCCCCACCGGTAGTCGTTGTCGACCACCACCAGGGCGCCTCCCGGCCGCAGCGCGCGCAGCACCTCGGTAAGGCCGGCGTCGCCGCTGGGCGGGAAGAAGTAGGCGAACCTGGCATGCACCACGTCGACGGAGGCGGCGGGGAGCCCTAGGTGCTCGGCCGAGCCTGCGGCGACCTGCACGCCGGGCAGCGCGCCGGTTCTCGCCGCGGCCTTCGCCCGCAGGGCCGGATCCGGCTCGATGCCGATGACCCGGCCCGCCTCGGCGGCGTACGTGGTGAGCCAGAATCCCGTACCGCAGCCAAGGTCGACGATGGTCCGTCCCGCCCAGGGCGCAAGCCGCCGCATTCCATCGATAACGTGGCCTGCGCGCGCCAGTGCCCTGTTCTCGATCTCGTAGGTCCCGGGGTTATTGCCGATATTCGGCGCGAATCGCCAGTCAGGGAACGCCCGGCGGGCCTGGTCCGCGGCCGGCCTGCCGTCCGGACGGGCGGGGCCGTCCAGACGGGCGGGGCCGGCCGGCCGGGCGGCGTCATCGACGGTCACCCGCACAATCCTGGCAGAGGGCCAAGCCCGCGGCCCGGTCAGGCTGCCGGGCCGCGGGCTCGTGCCCTGGTCGTCACAGGCCGGCCGCCTGCACGGGCGGACCAGGCAGCGTGACGGTCGTTCCCTCCGGCTGGCTGCCCAGGTGCGCCCAGATCTTGTTCAGCTCGGACTGGTAATACAGCGCCTGCAGGCTGACTACGAACGCGCCGATAATGCCGATCACGCCGTTGCAGCTGCGCTGCAGTCCGGCAGCCTCCTGCATCTGCGCGATCCGGTCGCCAGTCCGGTAAATCGAGACAAATGGCGGGACGATGATGATCCAGCCGATCGCCACCGCAAGCAGCGAGAGCACGGGGTTGACCTCTATCCGGGCATCGAAGTCGCGCGCTTCCCGGTTTATCTTGTACCACCAGACCAGGTGGTAGATGCCGAGCGTGATGAGTGGCCAGACCAGCCACACGAGCACGATATTCCTGGTCTTGCCGGTGCGTCCCGTCATGTCTCTCCCTTGTGCGCTGGCCGGCTGGCGGCCTGACTGGCGCCAGTCCCGGCGGGCGGCTCCGCATGCTGAGATGGTGCCCGGATTGCCGCTGGCCGGCAACGCTCTAGGCCGTGTCGGCGAATCGGCGGGCAGCGGCAGCGGGAAATGTCAGGATAATACGCCGCCGCGGCCGGCGCCGCGCTGGAATCGGGCCACGCCGTCGGCGATTTCCGGAGCGGTCAGGCTAGCCATTCCGTGGCGGAACTCATTGGCCATCGCAGCCTCCGTTTCAGATCCGGTGCTTTCCAGCGCGGATTGCCGGTCATTGCGCAGGCATGCTTGCGGAAACGCGGATATCTCGTGCGCCAGCCGCTCAGCGGCCGCGCGCGCGCCGCCGGTCGGCACCACCCGGTTGACGAGGCCAAGCTGGACGGCCTCGGCGGCCGGCACGCCTCGCCCGGTCAGGATCAGGTCGAGCGCCCGGCCGAGCCCGATGAGCTGCGGCAGGCGGACGGTGCCGCCGTCGATCAGCGGAACGCCCCAACGCCGGCAGTAGACGCCGAGTATGGCGTCCTCCTCGGCGACCCGCAGGTCACACCAGAGGGCGAGCTCGAGGCCGCCGGCCACGGCGAAGCCGGAGATGGCCGCGATCACGGGCTTCGACAGCCGCAGCCTGGTGGGTCCCATCGGGCCGTCGCCGTCCGGCTCGGTCCGGTTGCTGTCCGGCCCGCCCATCGCCTTCAGGTCGGCACCGGCGCAGAAGGTACCGCCCGTGCCGAATAGCACGGCGACGTGCGCACCGGGATCGGCGTCGAAGGCGCGGAAGGCGTCGGCCAGGGCGGTCGCGGTCGGCCCGTCGACCGCGTTGCGCCGCTCCGGGCGATCGAGGATGACGGTCGTGACAGGCCCGTCTTGTGCTACCCGAACGGCCATGGATGCCTCCAGCTCGACGACGGTTGAAGGGACACGAGCGCCGGGAGGGGACAGGACGGCGGGTTCGGGCGTTCGGGCGGCCTTAGCCGACTTGCCAGGTGTCCCCGCCGGCCAGCAGGGCGGCGAGGTCGCCGTGGCCCTGGCGCTGGCGCGCGGTCTCGATCTGGCCGGCCATCAGGTCGTCATAGGAGGGCCTGGGGACCTGCCGGAAGATGCCGATGGGGGAGTGCGCGAAGTCCGTCGTGTCCAGCCGCGACAGCGCGAAGGCGTAGGACGGGTCGGCCACGTGCTTGTCGTGCACAAGTAGTGAGGCGCTGTCGGCGCCGGTCGCGTCCACTGCCGTAAGCGAGCCGTATTCGCCGAACCGCAGCCCCTGGCCGCGCGCGGCCCCGAAGCGCACCGGCTCGCCGTGCTCCAGCCTGATCAGTCGGTCATCCCGGGAGGCGGCGTCGGTGACCGGCGCGAACGCGTCATCGTTGAAGATCGGGCAGTTCTGGTAGATCTCGATGAACGCGGCGCCGCGATGATCCGCGGCGGCCCGCAGCACGCCGGTGAGGTGCTTGCGGTCCGAGTCGATCGTCCTGGCGACGAAGCCCGCCTCGGCGCCGAGCGCCAGCGACACCGGGTTAAACGGAGTGTCCAGCGATCCGAACGGAGTCGACTTGGTGACCTTGCCCTGCTCCGACGTCGGCGAGTACTGGCCCTTGGTCAGGCCGTAGATCCGGTTGTTGAACAGCAGGATCTTGACGTTCACGTTGCGGCGCAGGGCATGAATCAGGTGATTCCCGCCGATCGAAAGGGCATCGCCGTCGCCCGTGATCACCCAGACCGACAGGTCGGGACGGGAAGCGGCCAGCCCGGTGGCGATGGCGGGCGCGCGCCCGTGAATTGAGTGCATCCCGTAGCTGTTCACGTAGTAGGGCAGCCGGGATGAGCAGCCGATGCCGGAGACGATGACGAGGTTCTCCCTCGGCACCTCCAGCTCAGGCAGGAATGCCTGGAAAGCGGCGAGGATGGCATAGTCGCCGCAGCCCGGGCACCAGCGGACTTCCTGGTCGGACTTGAACTCCTTCATCGACTGCCGCTCGGTGGCCTTGGGCACCAGGGTCAGCGAGACCGGCCGGTGCGCGCCGTTGGCGTCGGCACCGTCGGCGGGGCCGCCGCGCTGGTCAGACATTCGAGATCACTTCCTGGATGACGCCGGCTAGCTCGGCCGCGCGGAACGGCAGCCCGCGCACCCGATTGTAGGAGATCACGTCGACCAGGAACCGCCCGCGCAGGACGAGCGCAAGCTGGCCGAGGTTGATCTCGGGAACCAGCACCTTGTCGTAGGCGCGCAGTACCTCGCCGATGTTGGCGGGGAATGGGGACAGATGGCGCAGGTGCGCCTGGGCGACAGAGCCGCCGGCCAGCCGCACCCGGCGGACGGCGGCGCCGATCGAGCCGAAGGTGGAGCCCCAGCCCAGCACGAGCACCCGCGCGTCGCCGTCCGGGTCGTCGACCTCCAGCGGGTCGATGTCGGCGGCAATCCCGTCGATCTTGGCCTGACGGAGCCTGACCATCCGGTCGTGGTTGTCGGGATCGTAGGAGATCGTGCCGGATACGTCGGCCTTCTCGATCCCGCCGATCCGGTGCTCCAGGCCCGGCATTCCCGGGATCGCCCAGGGCCGGGCCAGGGTCCCCGGGTCGCGCTGGAACGGGAGGAACTCGGGCTTGTCCGCATCCCCGGTGCCGCGCCATTCGCCCGGGCTCGAGAAGGAGAACTCGTCCCGCAGCTTGGGCAGGTCCGCGACCTGCGGTATGCGCCACGGCTCCGAGCCATTCGCCAGGTAGCCGTCGGAGAGGAGGATCACCGGCGTGCGGTACTTGACCGCGATCCGGACGGCCTCGATCGCGATGTCGAAGCAGTCCGACGGCGTGGCCGGCGCGACGACGGCGACCGGCGACTCGCCGTTCCTGCCGTAGAGGGCCATCAGCAGGTCAGCCTGCTCGGTCTTGGTGGGCATGCCCGTTGACGGGCCGGCCCGCTGGATGTCGCAGACGATCAGCGGCAGCTCCACGGACACCGCGAGGCCGATCGTCTCCGCCTTGAGGCACATGCCAGGGCCCGATGTGGTGGTGACGCCCAGCGCCCCGCCGAAGGCAGCGCCGAGCGCCGCGCCGACGCCGCCGATCTCGTCTTCGGCCTGGAAGGTCCGGACGCCGAACCGCTTGTGCTTGGACAGCTCGTGCAGGATGTCGGAGGCCGGCGTGATCGGGTAGGAGCCGAGGAACAACGGCAGTCCCGACCGCCTGGAGGCGGCCACCAGACCGAGCGACAGCGCGCCGTTGCCGGTGATGTTGCGGTAGTTGCCGGGCGCCAGGGTGGCTGGCTTGACCTCGTACTGGACCGAGAACGCCTCGGTGGTCTCGCCGTAGTTCCAGCCGGCCTGGAAGGCTGCCTTGTTCGCCTTCATGATCTCCGGCTTGGTCGCGAACTTTGACTCGAGGAACTTCATCGTGCCCTCGGTCGTCCTGTTGTACAGCCAGGACAGCAGGCCGAGCGCGAACATGTTCTTGGCCCGCTCCGCCTCCTTCCTGGACACCTCGAAGCTCTCCAGCGCCTTGACCGTCACGGAGGTGATGGGCAGCGCGTGCAGCTGGTAGGCCGACAGCGAGCCGTCCTCCAGCGGATTCTCCGCGTAGCCGACCTTGGCCAGGTTCCGCTTGGTGAACTCATCGGTGTTGGCGATAATGTCCGCGCCGCGGGGCAGGTCGCCGATGTTGGCCTTGAGCGCAGCCGGGTTCATCGCCACCAGCACGTCCGGCGCATCGCCGGGCGTCAGGATGTCATGATCGGCGAAGTGGAGCTGAAAGCTTGACACCCCGGGCAGGGTGCCCGCCGGGGCGCGGATTTCGGCAGGGAAGTTCGGCAAGGTAGACAGGTCATTGCCGAACGACGCCGTCTCCTGGGTGAACCGGTCACCGGCGAGCTGCATCCCGTCGCCCGAGTCGCCGGCGAACCTGATGATGACACGATCACGTTGCTGGACCTGCTTGGTCACAGTGGGAGGACCTCCTCCACGCGCCGCGGCCGGGCTACGTGACACGGTGACGGCGTGCGTCCTTTCAGTACCGGCCTGCGGCCGGGGCGTGAAGTTTAGGGACAGTGCATGGTACCGGCATCGCATTGCGCAATGACCGGATGCCCGCGCTCCTGGGCCGCCGTGTTGTTGTCGTTCCCCCGCCCATCTGCCAGTCGGCCAGCCCGGAGGCGTAACATGCTGCGATTCTATGACAGAACTCTGGTGAAGCTTGTTCTCTCTGTAATAAGACGCAGTTCAGGACGCTAGGGTTCACCACGGCCAGAGATTGGCGGCGCGGGGCTCGGCGGTTGCGCGGGCCTGGTGGCCGGGCCCGGTGCGCAGGCCGGGCCGACCGCTGCGAGGAGCCTCTGGCCGTTGCCGTGAATCACGAGTTCCTGTTTTGTCCGCCTCCCAGTATGCTTACTGAGCGTGTCAGCATGATCGCGTTCCGAAGCGTCGGCCGCGCTGACGAGGGAGGCAGCAGGCGTAATGGACAAACACGCGGAGCGAGGTGCGGCCGGCCAGGCCGTCGCGGCGCCACGGGCGCCGACGCCGCCGGGTGCGCTGCTCGATCCGGCCAGGCGGGTGTCGCGGCAGACGTCTGAGTCACGGCGTGCCAGCGTGCGCGATGCGCTGGACACGTCGTTGAACGGTGTCGCGCTCTGCAGCCGCGACCGGCAGTTCCTGAGCAGGCTGGTCAAGTGGGACAAGCGGAACGCGGCGGCGGTGGTCTCGCTGCTCTGGCGGGCCCGGCTGGCGGGCCGGGCCGAGGTCGCGCTCACCGAACGCCAGCTTGAGATCGTGCTCGCCGCGCTGAGCGCCGCCGCCGCCTACCGGACCTCAGGTGCCGATTCCCTCGGCTGCTGGGCCTGCGAGAATGTTCCGGCCGGCCGGTGCGCTGAGCACGCCAAGGACATGGACCGGGCAAGCGCGTGCGCCGAGCTCGCAGCGGCACTGGCCGCGGGCAAGGTCACCGCGACCGGCCTTCCGATGCCAAGCGATACCGCTGGCTACCGCCAGGTCGCGACGGTGGCCTCATAGAGCCCGCTGGCGGGACGCCGGGGAAGCCGGGCAGGGCTGGCCACGGAACTTTCGTTATGCCCTGGTCTTGGTTAACGCAAGCGAGGGCCGCGGGTCGTTCTCTGCCTGCTGGCCCAGCTTTCTGAACGGGCCTGCGCGGGCTAGTGCCGGGTCCGGGGGCCAGCCAGCTCAGCGGTAGTTGACGAACTGCAGTGCGAGGTCGAACTCCTTGCCCTTGAGCAGGCCGATAACCTGCTGGAGGTCGTCCTTCTTCTTGGCCGAGACGCGCAGTTCCTCGCCCTGGACCTGGGCGCGGACTCCCTTCGGGCCCTCGTTTCTGATGATCTTCGAGATCTTGCGCGCGTCGTCCTGCGAGATACCCTCCTTCAGGGCGACGGCCAGCCGGTACTCCTTGCCGGAGGCCCTTGGCTCGGCAGGGTCGAGGACCTTGAGCGAGACCGAGCGCCTGACCAGCTTGTCCTTGAAGACGTCGAGCACCGCGCTGGCGCGTTCCTCGCTGTTGGCGGCTATCTCGACAGCGTGATCGCCGGACCAGTTGATGGATGCTCCCACGCCGCGGAAATCGAATCGGGTGCCGATCTCCTTGGCTGCCTGGTTCAGCGCGTTGTCGACTTCCTGACGGTTGATTTTCGACACGATGTCGAACGAAGATTCCGAGGCCACGGGTCATAGGTTAGACGGCGGCGGGCGGACCGGCACGCCTGGAGCGGCTGTACGCTAGTTGTGTCGCGTTTGTTCTGGTTCGGTCCGTCGCCGGTGATTCCTGGCCGGCGGCCGGTGCGTTCCCGGCTGGAGCCCGGTGCGTGCGAGGCTGGCTCCCGGGTGGCGGGGTTCCGCGTGCTGCTGCCAGCTGCGGGTTCCGCTATCCTTCACTGTGCCGTCTGGAAAGGCGGCGCGCGGCAGGTTGCCCGAGCGGCCAAAGGGAGCGGTCTGTAAAACCGTCGGCTTAGCCTACGTTGGTTCGAACCCAACACCTGCCACCAGTAACTACCCGTAGTATCAGCAGGTCAGCGCGGGGATTCGGAATCTTGTCCCGGTCGGCGCTGCTCGCAAGAGCGAGCGGTCTGCAAAACCGCCCGCTCAGGCAGGGTGATTGTACGCGCGACGGGTTCTTCAACGGCCGCCGGTCACGGTCGGGTCCCGGCGGTAGTCCGTCGCTCGGAAGCACCCATGGATGTGGTCGTTGACCACGCCGACGTTCTGCATGAAGGCGTACACACTCGTGGGTCCCACGAAGCGGTACCCCTGAGACTTCAGCTGCTTGGCGAACGCGTCGGCCTGCGGCGTCGACGTGGGAAGGTCCGCGACAGACCGTGGTGCACGCTTGCGGGTGATCTCGTAGGACTTGGCGAGCGCGACAAGGCTCGGTGACGCGGACCTCATCGCCGAGGCGTTGTCTATGGTGGCCTGGATCTTGCCACGGTTACGGATGATCGACGGGTCCTGCAGCAGCCGGTCGACATCCCGACCGGTCATCGCCGCGACCTTGGCGATGTCGAAGCCGTAAAAGGCCCTCCGGAACGCGTCCCGCTTTCCGAACACGATCGACCAGCTGAGCCCAACCTCGAACACGCCCAGGGTCAGCGCCTCGAACATCGCCGGCTCGTCGTAGGTGCGCTTACCCCAGACCTCATCGTGGTAGCGGCCGAGCGCGGTATCGGTAGCTCCGGCCCAGGGACACCGGGGCTTCCCGTCGTAACCAATGATCACGTCGTTGCCCATCTGGCCCTTCAAGGCGAACTCGGAATCGAATTGGATGGCACCACGAAGCCCCTCTTGAAGCACCACCACAGGTGCACCTGAGCGGGGGGCTTGATTTTCAGAACCCTCCTAGCTGCGGTTCCCGGCGACCCGGCGGGCGGAGAGCCAGAGCGTGTACGGGTTGTCCCGGTCTCCGTGCAGTTTCAGCATCTCGGCGACGATTCCTTCCGCGGTGTCCTGCTCGGAGGCCACGCGGGAGAAGTCACGCAGGTACTGCTTGCTCTGCTCAATGGTGTCAGGAGAATCGGGCGCGTCGACGCGCTTGTGCCCTGACACGACGATGCTCGGGTTCCGGGCGGCGATTGCGTCCAGGTTCGCGATCCAGGCCTGCCGTGCCGCGTCGTCTGTCCAGGCGGTCATCATGTGGACCTGGTTGTAGCAGACGTCGCCGGCGACGACGGCGTCGATCTGCGGCATGTGCAGGATCATGGAGTTTTCGGTGTCTCCCTGGCCGATG
>WNGD01002631.1_pt1 | contig 26224 bp, 28 predicted proteins | sample 5400671 | NCBI WGS metagenome assembly WNGD01 (sample SAMN13153369, study PRJNA577476) | soil metagenome | isolation source: 40 cm soil or saprolite under grassland replicate 2 | place: USA:California | collected 2016-06-15
AGAATTGTCCAAAGATCGAGTCATTAACGCCATTGACACAATTGCCCTCTTGCAGGCTATTGCCTGTGCCCTGCAAGGTTAAGGTATTGCCGTTAGAGCCAAACCAGATACTAACTACTGCTCCTTGCGGTAAGGCAGGTAGAACAGGTGGCATAGCAGGCTGCGTACCTTTGTCAATTACCAGGGGATCATAGATAGCGATCTTACCCGCTGCAGGATCAATCACCGCAGCCTGGACAAAGGCTGCCTGGCCAGCGTTGGCTTCATTGCATGGATCGTTATCGGGATTCGTTGCCACCAGTTGATACGGGGTTGCCAATCCTTGCGCCGTAAGCGGCTGAGCCGGTACGATCAATGTGCAATCCCCATTAATTGCCTCTGCTGCATGCGATCCCATGTGCGGCAATATGAAGATCACCAGCGCTCCTATCAGCGCTATCACGAGTGACACAGCTACCCCAACAAATATCAATGGCGAGAACCGCCTGCGTCGTGCCAATTGTGAACCAAAGGGACTACGTCGTAGCTTTCGCATAAATACCCACCTTTTCTTCAATACTAGTGCTCTGCTGCGCGAGTGCCACAGTTTTTGGGCATAGCAATGCCCGGCTCACACACCTGTGGAAGCATCTCGTCACACCAGTGCCGGATCCTGCGCGCCACACCCCTGAACAGGTCACTGTTCCATTGACTCAGGCCATTTCAATATATTTGCACGTCTTGCTCAATTGTTAGCAGTAAAGTACCAGGTTTTGGTTAAGAGATCTTAACCTCACTTTCCATTTAATGGAACAATTTATAGCTTATGCTAGACGCAGGATGATCCGTAAGGGTGAGCGGGGAGTTAGCAAGGGCAGGTTTTTTCGGCTCGCCGCAGGCAGCGAAGGGGAGAGAGGCTTGAAGTGCCTGCCAGGGGGCAGCCCCTGGACCCGGCTTCCAAAAAACCTACCCGTTTAAACGAGCGGGGAGTGGATGGGTAAAGTCGGCCTTTAGGTCGCCCACCATGCCATTGGGGCGGTCTTAACAGGTCTGCGTCATTTCCGGCATTAAAGGAGCAAGACGTCATTGCTCTATCGTAACCTCGTCTCCAAAGTAGAGTATCCAGACCAGGCAGACTCCTAAGCCGCCAACGAGAGTAAAGAAGCCAACCACACCGTAGTATGTACTATGCTGGTCTGTGCGTGGGAAAAAAAAGATAATCAAAGCCAACCAGGCGATAGTGTACGATACAGTCAGGCTCAGCTTGGTTATCTCAGTGCTCGAACGATAGAAAATATTATAGAAAATTATAATAAGGAGACCTAGAAGGACCACCAGTATCTTAAAGTTCATAATGATCCCGCCGCCAAAATCGATAACAAGTGTGGGGCTTATAAATAAGAAGCAGCAAATCCAGAGTATCGTGAGGATCACGGCCCCATAAACTTTGCTCAATTTAGCATTCATGACACGACACTCCTTTGGCGGGGCTTCCCGCGCGGTTACCCCAAAGCATCAACCTGAGACGCAAACCCAGGATTCCTCTGTGGGGTGAGGTGGGTGGGCCTTTATGGTCGCCCGTTGTCTCTCGCGATCGCCCCACGCGAACAAGAAATTGATAAGTCAATTCACACTCTGCTGTAGTGCGTATTTATTTGTTTGTATTGTAGTCCTTAGAGGAAAAGAAATCAACTATCAGAAAAAGAGGTTACTCAAGGACTGCTGCATACTCCGATGACATCCAGGCCCTCCTCATGCCGCTGTGGCATGTGCCCACTCGTACATTGTCAGGAGATCATCGAGCTGCCCGGAGGTCATCACTCATGGGCTTTGTCCCTATGATCGAAAACATAGTGTCTTCTGGAGATGCTGGTTGCTGGCTGAATCCTTTCAGCATGTGCATGCCGGTGAACCCTGCCTCTTGATACAGGTGCAGCGCCTGTTCCTGAGTATACCATCGAGTGGCCGGGGAACGCGCATGAACCTCTGTGGCGATGACTGCGCCATCCTGAAGCACCTCGTAGCGATCTTCCGTGCTCTCAAGCTGGTGAGGAAGATCAAGGGTGGAACGACTCCAGCGGCGGATGGTCCTGCCATCTTCTGGCCTGAACGCCTCACCGGCAAGTTCCCACTCTCCTCGGACGATCGGTTGAGTGTTTGACCCTTTCCATAAGAGCATAAAGGGCATGACCAGAACTCCCCCTGGCTCAAGGTGGAGAAAGAAGCGGGGCATTGCCTCTCTCGCATCTTGAGGGTTCGTGAGCAGTTGAAACGAACTCGATGGCACCATAATCGTGCGATAGGTGCGCGGTAGATCCAGCCTCTCCATGGCTTGCTCGAACAGTCTGGGGTGCAGACTCACTTTCTGCGCCTTCTCAGTGCAAATCGCCAGCATCTCGGGCGAGTTATCGACCCCGTCAATGTCAATGCCTTGTGCCAGGTAGTCGAGTAGCAGGCGACCCGTACCACATCCCACATCCAGAGCCGGTTGTCCATAGTGAAGAATGAGGTCTCGATAGAAGAATCGATCAGACCAGTTGGAGGTATCGCCACGCAGTAAGTCCCAGGCAGCAGCTATCATGCCCGTATATTCGTAGCTTTCGAGGTCCATACACCGGCCTCTCCTTTGGGATTATCATGTGCTCTTAATATACTCTGGTAAAGCGTGCTGCACAGTAGGCATCAACCTAAGCCGTAGGCCCAGGATTCTGTAGGGGCGAGGGCGGCTGGGTGGACGCAGGGTGGGCCTTGATGGTCGCCCGCCTTGGCTCGCCTGGAGCGACTTGCTCGTCGAGAAACGGCCTGCATACCCCACCCACGGGCGACCATCAAGGCCCACCCTTCCCCGCTCCACCGCCCTCGCCCCTACGGATGGTGTTATGCTTTTCGTTAGATTGATGCATATTCCCTGGCAAAGCGTGCCGCCCACCGCGCATTGTTGATGAGCAGCGCTTTATTCGCCTCGATGCTCTCGCCGGCGGTCGCCTTCGCTACATGCGCCAGCAGGAATGGGGTGGTGGCTGCTCCACGAATGCCCTCTGCCTGCGCCATGCGTAACCCTTCCTCAGTGGCCGCCTCCAATGGGCCAGCCTCCATTACGTACTCTTCCGGAATGGGACACCCCACAACCAATCCTTTCAGGTCGCATTCCCATTGTGCGCGCACAATAGCGGCGACAGTCGAGACATCATCAACTCGATGAGCTAAACGCCGCCCGCTAGATCGCACATAGAAGGCGGGAAACTCATCGGTTTGCCAGCCAATCACCGGTACCCCTTGCGTCTCCAGGTATTCTAACGTCAAATCCAGGTCCAGGATCGACTTTGCTCCGGCGCACACAACAAGCACCGGCGTTCGGCTCAGCTCCGTCAAGTCGGCAGAGATGTCCATGCTTTGCTCAGCGCCTCGATGCACTCCCCCGATCCCCCCTGTGGCGAAGAAGCGAATCCCCGCCATCCTGGCGCACAGCATTGTTCCTGCAACCGTGGTTGCGCCCAGCCGCTTCGTCGCCAGTGCCACCGCCAGGTCGCGCCTGCTCACCTTCAACACGCCTGGTGCCGTGCCCAGGCGCTCAATCTCGCCGTGAGACAGTCCAATCACGATCTTCCCATCCTGTATACCCACCGTCGCAGGTATCGCATCCTCACTGCGTATTGCTGCCTCCATCGCCTGCGCAACCTCAATATTCGACGGATAGGGCAGGCCATGCGCAATCACCGTCGATTCGAGCGCCACCACCGGCCGTTCTTCTTGTAACGCCGCCTGAACCTCCTCAGCCAGCCTGATATACAATGATAGTTCTCCCATTAATCCTTAACCCATCAATGCCTGGTAGTAATCCCGCTCCAGAGGCTGCGTTAGCAGCGATCTGTTTCAAGTATGTTTCATTTTGAAACAGATTAATTACTGGGCCCCTTGCTTGCTTACGCTCAGGATGGGTCTTGCTTGTCAGTACCTGCGCGCGAAATTTCTGCTTCATGATGTTGCGACTTCTCCTCCTGCTGGAGAGTGGTGGAAAAGAAAGGGCATGCCCTTGCCTTTCTACATAGTATACCTGATGATGCCAAATGAGGCGTTTCTTGCTGCGTATCAGTCAGGAACAGCTCACCGATACGGGAGAGTCCACACCTAGAGGCTATGCCTCCTTGTAAACCCTTACACGGGTCGGGTCCAATCTTTACCAATCGTGGCTTCCCCCGTCCTTGCAGACTTTTCCTGCTATAACATCCCTGGCATTACACAATCACCTGCAACGCAAAATGTCAAATACTTTTCCAGCATTGCGAGGTAATGAGATCAAGCTTTCTGCCCGCTCTCACGGATCGCCCTGGCACGCTGGAAAAGTGGCTCGGCTTGCTCGTACCGGCCCTGATCCTGGTAGAGCGTTGCCAGGTTGTTGAGGTCAGTAGCTACCTCAGGGTGATCAGGCCCATATACTTTCTCGTCAATGGAGATGGCGCGCAGGTAGAGCGGCTGAGCCTGCTCGTACTTGCCCTGCTTCCGGTAGAGTTCTGCCAGGTTGTTAAGGCTTTGTGCCGTGTCGGGGTGTTCCGACCCCAGCACACGCTCGCGGATCGCCAGGGCCCGCTGGTAGAGCGGCTCGGCTTGCTCGTACTTGCCTTGTATCTGGTAGAGCTCTCCCATATCATGTAGCGTCTCGGCAGTCAGTCGATCCTCAGGTCCTAGCACCTTTTCACGGATCGTCAGGGCCTGCTGGTAGAGCGACTCGGCCTCCTCGTACCTGCCTTGATCCTGGTAGAGCCATGCCAAAGCGTGCAGTGAATCAGCAGTCTTCTCATGCTCAGATCCCAACACCTTTTCACGGATCTCCAGAGCCTCTTTTACGAGTGATTCAGCCTTATCGTACCAATTTAGAACTCTGTAAAGCCATCCCAAAGCATGTAGTGTCTTTGCTGTTTCGAGATACCCGGTTCCCGGTACCTGCTTGCTGATGTTCAGGCTGAGGTTCAGGGCCTGCCTGTAGAGTTCCTCGGCTCGTCCGTATTGAGCACGCGTGAACAAGTAACGCCCAGTTTCATAAGACAGCTGTCTCGCTTCGGGAAAGGACATTTCCCACTCTTCAATGAGTGCTGCGCAGGCCAGGACATGCGGGATATAGCGTTCGTAAGCCAGCCAGTTCTCATACTCCACCTTTGGAAAAGCCAGGTTGACCGCTCGTACCGCTCGCTCTGCCCAGCGGCGCTGCGTACTTTTGTTTATGCCATACTTGACCACCGCATGCACCAGACGGTGGACAGTGAATGTGTGATCAGGATAGCGGCGCACCAGGGAATAGGCGAGCAAAGCTCCCATGGCTTCGTTCAACTTGATCGGGTCGGTAGCAACCGGCTTGAGGACAGGCCCCAGTTCAGTTGCTCCTTTCGTCAAGATCTCCTCCTGGATCACATTAGGATCAAGGAAAGCGCACAATCGCAGAAGATCGGCAGCAGCAGGGTTGGCCTGTTGCACCTTCTCAAAGGAGAGCGACCAGGTAGTTGCCACCGGGTCTGGATGGTCAGTCACCAGCTTGCCGCGTCGTTGCAAGAGGTCGGCCTGGCGTGTGTGGTAGAGCTGCAGATAATCGGACAGGCTAGACTGCGTTTCTTCAATAAAAGCGCCTGCCTGGTCAAGAGCCAGGGGCAGGCCATCCATAGCGATGGAAATCTGCCTGGCTGCTTCGCGATCACTTTGCGAAGCAGCATCCAGTGGGGCATTGGGATCAAGAATAGTAGCCCAGTGCAGCAGGAAGAGGGCGCCTTCCTCTGGCTCCATCTTTTCCACCTCAATGCGCCGGGCAATGCGCCCGTCGCCTGTGTACGGGTGGTGAGCAAGATATGTCCCTTGCCTCCTGAGGGCAGGAAGTCTCGCACCATCGTGAGGTCGTCGGCGTTATCGAGGATGAGCAGCCAGCCGCTGTGCTCCTGGAACCAGCGTTTGACCGCCTCAACAACGCGCGGCTGCTCTTGCTCCTTGCTTATTCCAGTTGCGTCACCAACACCGCTCAATTTGAAGGCCTCAACGATGCGTGGTTGCTCTTGCTCTTCCCTCTCAGGCAGGTTCAGCAGGTGAGCAATAGTGACAAAGTCTGAAATGAGCGACTCACGCGACTCGGCTTTGACCCACAAGACACAGTCATACTCATCCCGGTTGCGATAAGCATATTCTACAGCGGTTTACGTCTTGCCAATGCCCCCCAGGCCACTGATCGCCTGTGGTTGTGACGAAGCAGTCGTCTTACCTGCTCTGAGTGCCTCATAGAGCCGTGTGAGCACATCCTCGCGGCCTGTGAAGAGCGCATTGCGTGCATAGGGGACATTCCAGGTGGACACCAGGGCTATGCCTACAGGTGTGGTGTCTGCCAATTCCTCGACCACCCTTTGGATACCTTCAGCAATATTCACAAAAGCTTCATCCTGGTTGGCCCAACTGGTGACCGCTTTGCCCTCGGATGGCAAGGCTTGCAGTTTGGCGAATGGCGCCCCCTTCCAGGCCGTGGGACGCAGGAGGATAGGGATCACGCGGGCCTGGTTGGCGTCATGCCTGGCGATGGCCTGCGTCATCTCAATGCTATAACAGAAGTCCGAGGCTATAAAATCAGCGCTCACCAGCAGGAGGATGATCTGCGCCCGCTTGAGGTGCTCCATGATCTGTGGCTCCCACTCCGTCCCTGGACTGATATCCCCATCATACCAGGAGGCAATAATGTTCTGCCGCTTGAGGTTGCTCAGGTGTTTGTCCAGCTCGTTGCGTAGTGTTTTATCCCGGTGGGAGTAGGAGATGAAGACCTCGTATGCCATAACATCCTCCTGTATGGATGTATCTACCACACCTGCATCGTTTGCTTCTCAGATGTTGTCATTATACAGAAGTGGTCGGTGCTCTGCAATAACAGGTATGCCACAATGTGAGGTCAATCACTGCTTTTTTGTGACGGAGGTAACAGCATCCATACAAGAGCTATGCTAACCTTTGAGAAGGTGATTGTAATGCCGTCAGGTGCAAATCGACATGCATTTGAGATCGTCACGTGTGTTACGTCTTACATAATAGAGAGTAAGAAGCTCACACTATTGGGGCTAAGCGGCCCGTTAAGATAAAGGAGAAGGCGATGCCAGCATTTCTGATCATGCTAGTCATTTTTAGTGCGCTGATCCTTGTAGGGATGAGGGTAAGTTTGCACCTGTACGCTTCAGGGGCATTGAGAATCAAGCCTCTCAGACTTCTAAGACGTTTGAAGCCCCTGCTTGCCGCCTAGTGGGCTGTCAACGTTCATATGATGCGTGAAATGTAGTGGCGGGGCTTTACCCCGCCCGCCATCTGTCATCCTGAGCGCAGCAAAGGATCTGCGCTCGACCCAGCCAGAGATCCTTCGCTACGCTCAGGATGACAGCAGTCCTGAAGTGAACGCCTATGGGCTTGCCCCCCGCCACGTCCCCGCTCGTTTGTCGGCAACGAATTCATACACCCGGTATGGTAAAAGTCGAACAGGTTGACAACAAACAACGTCCCCACTCGTTGGCCAGCAATGAATTTATACACTCCCTTGTCGAACGTATGGTTCTCCATCCTTTAGGGGGACGACGGGCGACCATAAAGGCCCACCCGGCCACTCCACTCCGCCCTCGCCCCTACGGGAAAGGGGTCTCACCCGCAAGGATGAAGAGGCGAACGTATCCACAATTTGCAGCCATCATACCCACATGATATATTACCCCTTGGGCATACAAGTATTGGTGGTTGGAAGCGCCATGACATATGAAGGTAGTTGGGAAGCGAGATCGTGTATGGTAGGGGCGACCTTTGCGGTTAGATGGAGAGGTTTTTGGAGTGGAGCGGTTGTCTGAACTGTAGGGACAGGGGGTGGAAGGGAAGGGTGGTGGGGGCCTGGTGCCTGTCCTCCTGGCGGGCGCGACGAGGCGGCCAGGACAAGCACCAGGCCCCCACTCAACCGCTCCACACCCCTTGTCCCTACAGACCTGATGTCCCTTTCCTACAAAACCTACCTGTCCCATCCCTTGCGGTCGCCCTGTCAGTCTAAGTTAAATACACAGGAGAAGTGAAAGTGGCATTTACACGAAAACTATTTACCACCACCCTGGTGGTTGGAGGAACAGTTGGAGCACTGGCTCTTTACAACAAATTGACTGAGAGCCGGGTGGGCGAACCCAATATAGTCTTAAAAGGCGAAGAACGCCGCTATCCATGGAAGTACGGCGATGTATTTTACCAGGTCAGGGGTTCACGCGATGCGAAGCCGCTCCTGCTCATTCATGGTTTCGGCCCTGGCGCATCTTCATTTGAGTGGCGCAAGAATGCCGAGGCGCTGGCTGAGCAGTTCCGTGTCTATACGCTTGATCTGCTTGGCTTTGGCCTCTCTGATCGTCCGCCCATCGACTATACCGTTGAAACGTTTACCGACCTGATTAGTGATTTCCTTAAAGAGACGATTGGCAAGCCAGCCGTGGTTGTCGCGCACGGCCTTACCTCTGCCTATGTGATCGCAGACGCCTATCGTCGCCCGCAGTTGTTTGAGCGCCTGGTGCTGGTATCGCCTCCTCCAGTCATCTTGCAGGAAAGCTTCCCAGGCCCCAGCAATACAGCATTGAAGTTTGTGCTGCGCACCCCCATCCTTGGACAATTCATCTACAATGTGCTGGCTTCGCGGCCAGTGATCGAATCCTATTATGATCGCCACGGCTACCACAATCCCGGCCTGATTACTGGCGAGCTGGTAGAGAATGTCTATATTAACGCTCACCAATCGAATAGTCGCTACCCGGCGGCTTCGCTCATCAGCAACAGCCTGGCAATGGATGTGCATGAGCCGCTGGCCCGTTTGCAGGTGCCCATCGTAGCCGTCTGGGGTCGCGAAGATATATACCCACCGGCCGAGACCAGCGAGGCCTTTAAGCGTGTAAACGCGAGTATCGATACTCGTATACTGGACCACTGCAGCCAGCAAATTCAGGATGAGCAGGCAGCGAAGTTCAACTCGCTCATCAGGGAGTTCGCTGGCGCTACTGTGTCACAGTAGATACAGCAAATCATGAGAAAGGGGGATGATGCAGTACGTCGCATCATCCCCTTTTCTCATTTGATTCTTATGTCATTTGCTCATCTCTCTTGATGAGAAGCTGCCCTTACTTTACTTACGTAAATTCCCCAGTAATGCCCTGGCAATCACCACCCTTTGGACCTGGTTCGTGCCCTCGAAGATCTGAGCCACCTTCACGTCGCGCATATGGCGTTCAACCGGGTAGTCGCGTACATAGCCTGCGCCCCCCAGCACCTGCACGGCATTGGTCGTCACCTCCATCGCCACATCGGTAGCAAAGCATTTTGCCATCGATGCAGACATACCCGAGTTCTGGCCCTCGTCCAGCTTATAGGCCGCTTCATAAACCAGCAGGCGCGCCGCTTCAATCTTCATCGCCATATCGGCTAGCATAAACTGGATGCCCTGAAATGCGCTGATCGGCTGGCCGAACTGCTCGCGTTCGCACGAGTAATTGAGGGCCGTCTCAAAGGCCGCCTGTGCTACACCTACCCCTATAGCTCCGATGTTAATGCGTCCACCATCCAACGATGAAAGGGCTATCTTGAAACCCTGACCCTCTTCACCGAGACAGTTGGTAAGCGGTATCTCGCAGTTCTCAAAGATCAGTTCGCGTGTTGGGGACGAGTGCAGGCCCATCTTGCGTTCTGTTTTGCCGAAAGTAAAGCCGGGGGTGCCTTTCTCTACCACAAAGCAGCTTATACCAGCCGCGCCTTTGTCACCATTGGTACGTGCCATTAAGAGGTAAATTTCCGCCTCACCACCATTCGTGACCCACATTTTTGTTCCATTGAGGACATAGACATCGTTGTGACGTTCTGCCCGGCATTGCAGGCTGGCAGCATCAGAGCCTGATCCTGCTTCACTAAGTGAAAAAGCCCCTAGTAGTTCGCCTGAAGCGAGCCTGGGCACCCAGCAACGGCGTTGCTCCTGGTTGCCAAACCGGGCGATCGACCCTGTCACCATATTATGCACTGAAAGACCTACAGCGGTCGCCATCTCCCCTTTCGCCAGCTCCTCATAAACCAGTGCGCCTGAAAGACGACTGAGCGCACTTCCACCATACTCTTCCGGTGTGGCCATGCCCATCAAGCCAAGCTGCGCCATCTTATGATAGATTTCACGAGGGAAATAGTTCGTTTCATCCCATACTTCGGCATATGGCGTGATTTCCTGTTCAGTAAAGCGACGCACCATGTCGCGAATATCTGATTGCTCTTCGTCGAGGTCAAAATTCATGCTGTGTTCCTCTTATCTCTTACACTATCCGCCATACCTGCACGGTTTTATCATTACTTCCATTGGCGATGCGAGTGCCATCGGGCGACCACGCCACTGCATTTACCCTTTCATTATGGCCTGTGTAGGTGCAGACATGCTTGCCCGTAGCAGCCTCCCACACCTGCACGGTCTTATCCGCGCCTGCAGAGGCGATGCGAGTGCCATCAGGCGACCATGCTACCCCTACTACATAACCCCTATGACCACGATAGGTCAAATAGAGTCCGCCATTCGTAGAATCCCACACTCTCACCTGGTCATCTCTACCTCCGGATGCGATGCGTGTGCCATCGGGCGACCAGGCCAAAGTATTCACCTCTGCTGAATGGCCGCGAAAGATCAAATAGTCATTCTTTTTAATCTTTTTAAGCGCATTCCAGACCTTCACAGTCCTATCCCAGGAAGCAGAAGCAACACGTTTCCCATCAGGTGACCACGCTACTGCCACTATGTCAACGTTGGGATCACTGGTGTAATGGCCGCGAAAGGTGCGGATATTTTTCCCACTGGCGATGTCCCACACATGTACGGTACCGTTGCGGTTCCCGGAAGCGATATACTTCCCATCGGGTGACCAGGCAACAGCCTCCACGACATCATAATAACTACGATAGGTCGAGAGAGTACTCCCAGTGGCGACGTCCCACACGCGCACAGTCTTATCCCAGGACCCAGAAGCAATATGTTTCCCATCAGGCGACCACATAACGGCTTGCACCAGGCCTTTTCCAAGCAAATGGGAATGACCCAGGTAGTTCAGAACTTGCTTTCCGCTAGTAGCATCCCACACCTGCACGCTCTCATCCCTGCCTCCAGAGGCAACAAGCTTTCCGTCGGGTGACCAGCTCACTGCATACACCTCTCTGGAATGACCGCAATACATTTGAAGAAGAGTAAACGCAGGTGCTGCGGCTTTCACATACTTTACTGGCGCTACCGCTGCTTTCACTGGTGGCGCTGCTGAGTGACATAATACCTGGTTGGTAGGTTGTGCTATGCTTGTTTGTCTCAGCGGTTGCTGAGCAGCGATGCGCTGCAACTCCTGCTTTACGATAGCCATGCTTGCTGGCCTGGCATATGCATCCAGCTCTACCATCTGCATAATCAGCGTTTCAAGCGTAGCAGGTACAGACTGGCCGTGTAGAGGCGCAAAATGGAAAGGCATCAGTGACGGATCATCCCCTGTCAGCAGTTGGTGTAGCGTGGCCCCTAAGCTATAGATGTCAGAGCGTGGCGTGGTTTGAGTCTGCGCTTTGGAATATTGCTCTCTGGCGGCATATCCTGGTGAACCAAGCGCAATCGTATCTGCAGCCTGCCCAGGTTTGAAGTGACGTGCAATGCCAAAATCGATCAGGTAAAGATGTCCAGCGGCTGTTCGCATTACATTCGCCGGTTTGAGATCGCGGAAGATAATGGGAGGGTAACGAGTATGCAGGTAGTCTAGCACTGTGCAGAGCTGAATACCTATATCCAGTGCCTCGGCAAGGGGCAGGTATCCACGTGGCGCCTTGTTCAGGTAATCTTCCAGCGTCTCACCTTCAATGAAATCCATGACCAGGTACCAGCGTCCATTCTCGGTAAATTGCTCGTAGATGCGCGGCAGGTTGGGATGTGCCAGGCTGGCCAGCATCAACGCTTCGCGTGTGAAAGCATTCGTAGCCTCAATGAGATTCTGCTGGCTCAGACCGCTCTGGCTCATCTCCTTGAGGGCAACCAGTTGGTTGCCAAACTTGAGATCGGCCGCCTTATAGACTGCACCGAAACCACCCTTGCCCACACGGTTGATAATGCGGTAGCGCTGGCTGAGAACATGGTTGTATACAAGCAGTCCAGTGAGCGAGCTACCTGCTACCGGGACACTGGTTTGTAGAGATTGACCGCAGCGGAAGCAGAACTTTGCTTGTAGCGAATTTGCTGCCCCGCAGTTCGTACAGTAGAGGTGAGTAGGAATCATAACCTCGTCTCTTTGCCCCAGGGCAAAGCGAAAATCGTCCTGCTGTTTCTATCTAAATACACATATGCAACGTTATGTAATGGTCACTGCATGGTAGCATGCGAAATAAAGGGATGTCAAACTACTCCAAAGCATCGAGTATGGTTACTCAGTCAGTGCCCCTATTCCTCTAAATAAGGAGGGGCTTGGGTCTCGCGTATTCAGTGTGGCGCAATGCCTGAAATTGGTCAGGATTGGTGTGCAGTTCGATCTTGGCAGTTACTACCCGTCTCATAGAACTAATGTACTATGCTACATACAGTTTGTCAATAGCATGCTTCTGGTGATTACGCCTAAGTCCCCAAGGCTACGTGAGTCGGGTCTGCTGGACGAATGCGCGCTCCAGATCCTTCGCTGCGCTCAGAATGACAACACCTCTGGCTGTCATCCTGAGCGTAGCGAAGGATCTATGGTGAACTTAGGGGGAATCACCAGCATGCTTGTGTGGGGACTGTATAACATTTCCATCCCTCGTCTGAAGACGGACGACTCCCTTTCACGAGGTGTTGACAGTTTGATGTGCATGACATCATAATTGACGATGCAATAAAGAATTGTCGCTACTTAAATTATACAAGCAAGGCATACGAAAGTCTCACTCATGAGCAGTATCATCCTTCTCGGCACCGGAACCTGTCAGATCGAACACGAGCGGCGCGCATCGAGCGTCCTCATTCAACTGGATGGCATGCCCATGCTCTTTGACTGCGGCCATGGCGTAATTCAACGCCTGCTTGAGGTTGGCATCCAGCACAACAAACTAAACCACATCGTTCTATCCCATTTTCATCCCGACCACGTTTCCGACCTGCTTCCGTTTTTACACGCGGGTGCGTGGTCGAGACGCAATCCTCGCACGACGGACCTGCACATTTATGGGCCACCCGGCATACAAAGGCTCATCGATGGCTTTATGAATATCTTTGGCGCGTCCAGTTTGCGTCAACCCTCCTATGACATCCTTGTGCATGAAGTGATCGCGGAACGGTTCTCCGTAGGTCCATATGACTTCGACTTTATCAGCCTGCCACCCGCCGGCAATCATGGACTACGCTTCACCTGGAAAGGCAGGCAATATGCGATCACAGGCGACTCAAATTTCCACCAGGAGGAGATAACCTTTCTGAGAAATGTTGAGCTTGCCATCATAGATTCGGGCCATCTCCAAGATGCCGAGATCGTGCAACTAGCAGCGGCATCCCAGGCGAAAACGCTTGTCTGTTCGCACCTCTACCGGCAACTCGATGCCTCACACCTGCAAGCATTGGCAGAGCAAGCTGGCTATGAGGGCACTATTATCGTCGGGCGTGACCTCATGTCGTTTGTGATTTAGATTAGATTGTCGCAGTTGTCGCGGTTGTATCAGTTGTAGCGAATGTAGCAATTATGCTAACTTGTTCCCCACACCTGCATCGTGTGATCAACACTGGCAGAAGCCAGCAGCTTCCCATCAGCTGACCACGCCACCGCAGTCACATAACCGGTATGGCCCCGGTAGCTAAAGATGTTATTTCTCGTGACCGCATCCCACACCTGCACCATCTTATCATTGCCGCCAGCAGCCAGATACCTGCCATCAGGCGACCATGCCACCGCGTTCATGCCAGCAGAAACATTGCGGTGAATGATGAATTTCTTGCCAGTTAACGGATCCCATACCTGCATGCTTTTGTCGTAGCTCACCGAGGCAATTCGCTGCCCGTTGGGCGACCACGTCAGTCCGTTCACGCGGCCGGAATGGCCCTTATAGGTAAAGGGGCCGCCCAGGGCCAGGCGGAGCGTACTAAAGAAGCCGCTCTTGTCTTTAACTGGATTCCACACCTGCACGCTTTTATCTTCTCCGCCCGAGGCTACACGCCTGCCATCGGGTGACCATGCTACAGCCAGCACTTTATTAGTATGACCTCGATAGATGAAGACTAACCCGCCATTGGCCACGTCCCACACCTGCACCGTTTTATCCTCGCTTGTCGAAGCTACACGCTTGCCATCAGGCGACCACGCTACCGCGGTCACTGCATTGCTATGACCCCGGTAGGACAGAACATGCTGCCCTGTTGTAGCATCCCACACCTGCACAGTGCCATCGTCGCCTGCCGAAGCGATGCGTGTGCCATCAGGCGACCATGCTACTGCCTGCACCCTATCCCAGTGACCGCGATAGATAATGGTACTGAAGCCATGCGAGGTGTCCCACACACGCACGGTCTTATCATAGCTTGCAGAAACAATGTGCGTCCCCTTGGGCGACCATGCTACGGCCGTAACACGGCTGGTATGACCGTTGCAGATGTAGCGTGTGGTTCTCTGTGGTTGTGGCTTTGGCGCACTTGTGCGCTGGGATACCCGGAGCTTTGCAGGTGGTTGGTAGCCAGGCGGCATTCCAGCATGCAGCGGATTCGTCTTGCTGGCAAGCTGTTGAGTGGTAATGCTTTGCAGTTCTTGCTTAACGGCTGATATACTCGCAGGTCTTTTAGCAAGATCCACCTGCACCATCTGCATAATCAAGCGCTCGAGCCTTGCAAGGATCGGATAGCTGAGTAGTTGCAAAGATGCGAATTGAAAAGGCGTAACCGATGGATCATACCCAGACAATAGCTGGTGCAGTGTGGCTCCCAGCGCATAGATATCCGCGCGTGGCGTAGTTTGCGCTTTACCATATTGTTCCGGCGCGGCATAGCCCGTCGAGCCGAGCGCGGTTGTATCTTTCGCCTGCCCTGGCTTGAAGTGGCGGGCGATGCCAAAGTCGATCAGGTAGACGTGCCCGTAGGCGGTCAGCATGACGTTAGCGGGCTTGAGGTCACGGAAGATAATCGGTGGCTGGCGCATGTGCAGGTATTCGAGTACCATGCAAAGCTGCATGCTAATCTCTAGCACTTTCTCAACTGGCAACTTCCCCCCATTAATCTTGCCGAGCTTCTCTTCCAGGGTTTCGCCCTCGATAAAATCCATCACCAGGTACCAGCGTCCCATATCGGTAAATTGCTCGTAGATGCGCGGCAGGTTGGGATGTGTCAGACTGGCCAGCAGCAGCGCCTCGCGTTTGAACGATTCCGTAGCTTCAACGAGTTCTTGAGTGCTCAGACTGCTCTGGCTCATCTCCTTGATAGCTACCAGCCGGTTACCAAACTGGAGATCAGCAGCCTTATAGACTGCTCCGAAGCCGCCCTTGCCGACCTGGCTGATAATGCGATAGCGCTGCTTGAGTAAATGATTGAAGACAAGTAGTCCCGTTGTAGGGCCTGAGATCTTTCCTCCCTGGGTTTGGAGCGGTTGACCGCAGGCAAAGCAAAATACCGCTTGTGGTCGATTAGCTGCGCCGCAGGAATCACAGAAAACAGGGGAAGAAACAGCCATGCGTATCGCTCCATTTATCCGTTTTTACCCTGTAGAATCGCCTGCATAGTAGCATAGGCTAGAACAAATGTCAAGAAAAACCGATTCTTATCTCCCTTCTTTCCTTAAGCGTGACTGATGTGTCTGGCTGGGAAGTGCTGACGGCGGTACTCAGTCATCCACAAGTAGGCGGCCAGTCCGAAGATCACCAGACCGAGCACCGGGAAGAGAACTTGTTGCACCACCGTAGGGGGAACGATAGCCTGCTCATACCGGTCGATGATTGCTACCTCGACGATTATCCAGCCGATCATGATGAGGCCCATCGCCGCTGAGAGGAGCACCGCCCATTCGCGCTGAACGAACTGCGTGGCTGCGGCTAACAGCATCCCGCCTCCTATAACAATCAAGAGTATCAGGCCAGGGATGGTGTAATCACTGAAAGGCGTGCCTTGCAGCCAGGCGACCGGCAACCACTGGGTAGGAAACGCGCTTGTCAGAAGAGCGATGCCCCCACCGATGGCACCCAGGCCGATAAATGCCTCTATTACGAGAAGTGCGATACGGATTCCTTTGTGTTTCATAGTATTTCTTCTTTTTCTAGCGGATTGAAGCTCTCATTCCGAACACCATTTTACAGATCTTGCAGTGGACCGGTGTTGGTCCCTTGACCAGTAAACTCAAGGCCCTACAGTCGGCCGAGCACCGCTACGCTTCCAATTCTCCTATGCGTTTCCGGCACCTTTGTTTGCGGTGACTTCACCCCGGTCTCCATCCGATACCACCACATCTGATATGCCGGGCTGACCCGTAGCCGCTTCGCGAGTCCGTTCAGCAGCGAGCATCTCTGCCCGCTGCTCGATGCCGAGCAGACACTTGCGCATCATCGGGAAGTCGCCGATCTCCATGAGGATCAGGTCGGTCAAGATGGTCGGCCTGGCCCACCGGTAGTGGCACTTCAGCCGGATGATGAGGCGTGTATGCTCCTCGTCAATGGAGATCAGCTTCCACGCCCAGGTGCTCGCGGCCTTCTTCCACAGCATCCACTGGTTCGGTTCGAAAGCCATCACGCGGAAAGCCGTCTCCTCTGTCACCTTTCCCGACATGGGAATCCACGTACCCACCTCGATCTGTTGCAGTTCGAGAATGATGCGATCAGCACTCGGCTTGCCCAGGTTGTCCAGCAGATCGTAGCTGTAGAACCCAGCACGACCGAACCCGATCTGCACGATCCACGGCCAGATCTCTTCGGGGCGGGCCCGGATGGTGATGGCTCGTGTAGCGTTAAACGTGGGACGCTTGACAACGTCATCGCCTGGCATGGCACGGGCCACCTCTTCGTCAGTGGCCCCCCAGCGTAGTTGCCAGGGGCGGATGAAGCGCAGGTACACGCCTAACGAAGCTCCGCCCAGGATGGCCAATCCTAGACCTATCTTTTTGAACATAACACGTTTCTCCTTGCCAAAGGTCGCGCTGAGGCGAAACTTTCAGCAGCAGCAAGCACTACAAGCGGTACAGTTCGACACTGCCCATCGTGACATGGGTGATAAAGCGGATGCGCACGGGGCGTTCGGGATTGCTTTCAGCGCTGGCGAAATCCGGTGGTCGATCAGCGAGCAGAATTTGTGGCCGCAGTTTCTGCTTGATGACCTCCCAGGCACCTGGCCCTTCGTGAACGTTGCCGCCCCCCATGGACACGCCACCCTCAACGGTGAACTGCACATAGTGGGGCAGGAAAACCTCGACGCTTCCCATAGTGGCACTCAGCTCCAACTGGTACTCGCCTGGCTCGATCGGTGCGCTCACCAGGTCGATCATGATACTCCCCATCACCGCAACGAAAGGGCTCTGTTGGAACAAAAACGTGCCGCTGTGCGAAATTGAGTACAACTGGCTGCTAAACATTGTCGTAGGCATGGGTGGAATTCCTCCTTCTTTCTCATTCAGATTGTTCATAGGTACCCTCTCACGAGGTCATCGCCCTGAAGTTGACTTAGACTATCCTTACTGTGTAGAGGATACAACATGGAGATCACTGAAATGTCACAAAGCGCAGATTCACCATCACAAATCCCTCACAAAGTGTGTATAATAATTTGGAGGCAAAATGAGAAACAAAATCTTAATGCTCTGTGGCATGCTTGCTCCAGTGGTGTATGTCATAGCGGTCTTCATCAGTGGCATCATCATCTTCATATCCGGAGGATTGGCTGCTTACACCGGAGCCACTCTCAGCCCAATTTTGGGACTTATGGAACGGATAACGATTGGCGGGTTCTTGCAGTGGCTCTTCGTCATTGCCTTGAAGCTGTTCTCTGCTCAAGCACCTAAAGAGGGAATATGAAACAGCGTACCGAACGCGAAGTGGCTGCCGCTCCCCGGAAAGCTCCAGTGCCCTGTGCCCAGAGCGACGGTCTTGCCCTCTACCGCTTCGGGCAGGGCGAGCCGATCTTATTCATGCCCTACCCGCACGCCGCCTCTGTCGTCGGCGACCTCATGCCGACAGCGATCATCGAGGGGCTGGAGCAGGCCGAACGCCAGGTCGTCACCTTCGACCCTCCTGGTGCTGGCCGTTCGACGCGCCCCGCAAGGCTCGACCTTGCGGAGATGCTCGAAGGTGCTGAGGAGGCGCTGCAACACTGCGGTGTGAACGGATCCTTGGACGTGGTTGGGCACAGCCAGGGCGCGTTCGTTGCCCTGGCCTTTGCCATCGAGCATCCGAAGCGGGTGCGCCGCCTGATCTTGATTGGTGCGGGCGCAGGCGGACCCTCCTGGATGCGGGCCCCGGGCGCGCTGTGGAATCGGAGTCACCCGGCGCACTGGCATTGGGTGCTCTGGGCCTCCGTGTACCAGCTCACCCGCAGGCTTGCGGCTCAGAAGCTCATGTTCAACGTCGTGAGTCGAGCGTCGTGGGTTGATCAGAGCCGCGCTCAGCAGCAGCACGTGTCACTGCGGGACTGGTTCCGCTCTGCCCACCCGCGCACCCAATGGGGGCAGGTCGCTCGCCGCCTCGACTACCGCCCGCGCCTGAGAGAAGTCCGTGCGCCGACTCTTGTGCTGACGGGACGCCAGGATCCGCAGATGCCGCCCGCCTGCGCCCAAGAGCTCGCCGCTGGGATCCCCAATGCCCGCCTTGTCCTCTTCGAGCGGAGCGGACACTACCCGTTCCTTGAGGAACCCGGCGCCTTCTGGGCAACTGTCCATGCTTTCCTGATTGAATGAACAACTCCAGCCAGCTCAGTGGCTATCTCATGTAGGTGAGAGGAGGTTTAGAAACGATGAAGCTGAATCTTGTGACGGATGTGAGAGCGAAAACCCCTCGACTGTGATCGCATCGTGATGCCGCTGTGTTATGCTCCTATAATGGAATGGCATAGTTGTATCACGATTGCGCCACGATATTGATGTGTAACGACCAAGATCGGCCATGTGTTGTCACCCTGAGCGCAGCGAAGGGTCTAGTGCGATGGGCACACAGATGCTTCCCCTTCGCTCTCATTGCTTATGCAAGCAAGCATGGATCTACCCAGGAAATCGCGGAGCGTATCGCCGAGAAGCTCCGGCAACTGGGGAAGGAAGCCGAGGCCCGACAAGTGGACGCCGTCGCGGACCCCGGCAGCTATGAGGCCCTGGTGATCGGCAGCGCCGTCTACTATGGATCCTGGTTGAAGGAGGCCACGGAGTGGGTGCATCGCAACCAGGCTATCTTAGCCCAGCGCCCGGTGTGGCTGTTCAGCGTCGGCCCGCTCGGTACCGATGTCAAAGACGCCGAGCAGCAGCCCAAGGAGATGCCTGAGTTCCAGCAGGCTATTAGACCCAGGGATGAGCGGATCTTCTTCGGAGCCCTCGACCACAACAAACTGTCTTTCCCTGAACGGATGGTGGTGAAGGCGGTTAGGGGGCCTGAAGGCGACTTCCGCGACTGGCAAGCCATCGAAGCCTGGGCAGAAAGCATTGCCCGCGACCTGGGATGAGCCGCAGAGGGACCCGCGCAAGGTAGTGACCTTTCTTTGGACCTTTGCCTACGTTCGCTATACTAGGCAGCATGCTAGAAATCGCGAAAGGAGGAACCTTTTCCATGAAAAACAAGCTGTGTCTAGGACTGCTCGCAGTGGCATCTGGTGCCTATCTGGTGCGCCGCCTGGGGCTGCGCTGGGGAGCGACTGATGCCGAAGTGTCTCGTCCCTTGCCAGGCGATGAGGTGGTGCCCCTCACAACCTCGTCACCTTACCCGATTGATTGTATTCGATCTCGGTAATCTTGAAACGGAACCAGGTGAAATCTCCGGAGGCGAGATGCCAAGTGACTTCACTTCTGGTTGGGATGCAGATCTCATCTACCTCCTGATACTCGTTGGACTGAGCCGTCCAGGGTGCGAGCTGGTAGTGCCCATGCTCTTCCCTATAGCGTTGCGCCGTCAACTTGGTCAGCTGGCCTTGCTCATTCACATGCAGCATCCCCGAAGCTGTCACACCCTGCTGATGGATGGTGGCCTTGGCCGAGTAGGTATTGATGGCTTGCCACTCGATGGCCTCGGACAGCAAGGCTGTAGGAAACCAGGTCATTTCAAGCAGGTAGCGCTGCAACTCGCCCTGGTCCATTTCTGGCCCATGCGCATCTCCCAGGGGAATGAAAGACAAGGGCTTAATACGCATGGAGCCGTGGCCGTCGGAGAACCGATCAATGCCTGAGATCCAGACAAGTGGAAAGGGCCGCATCGTGGCGTACCAGAGGAAAGCTGGGGGCTGCGTCGTGAAGTATTGTTCCGCGACCACCGGCATCCACTTCTGACCTGGTTGCATTCTCATAAACCCTTGTTGTTTGAGACGAACAGTGCGGATAGGTTCTTTGCCCACTACCTGGGCACGTGATGAGCACTGGCTGTGCCTGCTGACCCTGCTGCAACAGTGCAAGTGCTTCGTTGCGTATTGCACGTTTCATTGCTTTTTGCTTCCTTGCTCATTTCACGACGACCCGGTACAGAGCCGGAGAGCCAGCGAAGGGCATCTTCTGGGCTATCTGCTGGAACGCCTCGCTCCTCATGGCCGCCTGGAAGTGCTGCGGCGACTCCCACTCAGCGACATTGACGAACCGAAACTTCGCCTGTGGGTCCAGGCTCTCATGGAGTCGAGTCGAGACGAAACCCGGGGCGTGGCGCAGGTGCTCGGCTGCTTCCTGCCACGCCTTAAGGAACTCCTCCTCCCGGCCCGCTGGCACCTCGAATGGGTTAATGAGGATGACTGTCTGCATGGTCTATCTCCTTTCCTTGCTATCAAAACTTAGTCCTATATCTTGTCCAAAAGAACTATTGTCAACTTCTATTCTATATAGCTTCATGTTACAATACTGCTATCTGAGAGAGCAAAGCAGCGCTTAACTAAGCAAAAATGTTTATAAGGGGGTTGCCGATGTCCAAAAAGATTCTGGTCATGGATGATGATCCAACTATCGCCGATTTGCTCAGAGAGGCCCTGGCGGACGAAGGCTACGAAACGTACATGACAACACAAAGCCTGCGTTTCTACGATGCTGTGACCGAATATAAACCAGATCTGATCTTGCTAGACCTGATGATGCAATACCTGGATGGGTACGACGAACTAAGACTTATGGAGCTGGGCAACTATAAGATTCCAGTGATCGTCGTCACCGCCTACCTGGATGCTGGGAAGGATGAAGAGGAGTTTCGCAAAGCTGGCGTGGTGCATATTGTTTACAAACCTTTCGACCTGGATAAGCTCGTAGAATTAGTCAGGTCAACCATAGGTGAACCAGAAGGGAAAACCCTATGAGCGCAGCCGTCCGTGTTGCCCTCGATGCTATGGGAGGCGATAACGCCCCCGGCCCGATTGTGCAGGGCGCGGTAGAGGCGGCTCGTGAATATGACATAGGCGTTTACCTGGTTGGCCTCGAAGATGCGATCCGCGCAGAACTTGCCAGGTATGATATCCAGGGCCTTGATCTGCCCATCATTCATACAGATGAAGTCATCGAAATGGATGAGCATCCGGCCTCGGCTGTCAGGCGCAAGAAAAACGCCTCGATGATCCTGGCGCTCCAGCAGGTTCGCGATGGCAAAGCACTTGGGGCGGTCTCCGCTGGCAATAGTGGCGCAATGATGGCTGCCTCGCTCTTCACGCTGGGACGTATCTCAGGAGTTGATCGGCCTGCCCTGGGAGGCCTCTTCCCCACCAGGGACAACATTTGCCTGGTAATTGACATAGGGGCCAACACCGACTGCAAGCCCGAATATTTGCTCCAATTTGCCCTGATGGGCTCCATTTATATAGAGCGTTTATTTTCTGTGCCATCACCCCGTATCGCCCTGCTTGCCAACGGCGAAGAGGAGACAAAAGGCAACGAACAGGTGCAGCAGGCCCACCAGTTGCTAAAAGCAAATGCAGCTACGTTGGACCTCAATTTCATTGGCAATGTCGAGGGTCGCGATATCCCGGCAGGCGCCGCTGATGTCGTGGTCTGTGACGGCTTCGTAGGTAATGTCGTACTGAAACTCAGCGAGGGATTGGCGGAAACGCTCCTGGGAATGTTGCGTGCACAGATGACCAGTTCGCTCCCTAGTAAACTGGCAGCGGCTGTGCTGCGCCCAGGCCTGCGCAAAGTCATGAAACGCTTAGACTATGCTGAATACGGCGGTGTGCCCTTGCTGGGAGTCAAGGGCTCAGCCATCATCTCCCATGGCCGCTCAAACGCCAGAGCGATCAAAAACGCTCTGCGTGTCGCCCGGCAGACCGCGGAAACCAACGTAGCGGGGGCTATTGCAGAGGATTTGGCTAAGCTACAACCGCAATCCACTAACCCGTAGCCTGGTCAAAATGAAGGACAGGGTGAAAGCTGCGAGTTTTCACCCTGACTGAACATTGCCATCAATTAGTCTTCCTTCTTCCGCCGTCTGGCCGCACCTCCCATTTTTCCAATACGACTATAGAAATCCGCGTCCTGCCGCTCTTTGGTGGTTCTTCCGCCTTTTTTACCCATCTCTGAGAAATGTTCTGCGCCATACTTTACCATATTGGCTGCGCCACCTTTCCTGGCAATGTCGCGGTAGTATTCACTTCCACGTCTCTCTTTGAGTGCTTTTCCTCCTATTTTTCCGATGCGCCGATAGTAATCTTCGCCATACTTATCGCGGACCGCGCTTCCCCCTTTATGGCCCGCCTCCTTTGTTGACATGGGGGAGGGCTTGTCTTCACCACTTGCTAACATACTTAACACCTTTCCCCGGTCTCATGCCTCTAGCTGATCCCCAGGTTGATAATACTTACGATGCCAATAAAAATATCCAGGCCAGGCGTAAGCCGGGCCTGCTTGAGCTAGAGTATACTGGAAAGCTCTTCCACTGTCAACGAGCCAGTTTACGTGGTTCTCCATCCTTCCGGGGGGAAATACCCTTACCGTAGGGGCGAGGGTGGTGGAGCGGGGAAGGAGGGCCTTTATGGTCGCCCGCCGTCCCCTATACGATTGAGACCCGTTTACGTCTTTTGTGCCAGATTACTTGCGACCAGAAGAAAGCAATGAGCAATGGAAGAGGTGACAGGCCGATAAGCCAACCCAGCCACGTTGGGATAACTGGTGGACCTAACGCATCAATGGGTATATCACCGGTAAAGGAGCCAGAGGGGCCGATTACTGTCAGGTGGAGCAGCCACAAGCCTCGAACGGCTGGTGTTACACTGATATCGTAGATGCCAGATGTGTCCTTATCGGGACTGATAGTTACTCTCGCGGGGATTGCATCAGTGCTGGGCGCGGGATTGAGTACTACATGCGAAAACTTCAGGCTCACACCGGCAGTTTTCGACTGGATGGTCATATTGAGTTGTTGTCCGACACGTGGTAGACTATAAAAGCTCAGCAGCAATGGATAAGGGCCAATTTGTGCACTTTGGGTCGCCAGTGGAGAAATGCCTGCGGCGGTGAATACCAGGAAGAGAAACAGCAGTGAAATGCAAGTTTGTATTTTTACATTACGCATCCTAGAGCTCCTCTATCTTTGCACTTTTCCAAAGGGAGGTTGAATCCAGTTGTGAAAAGAAACTTTGACCAGTCCATCCCGAAGCATCGCAGCTTCTTTCAGACGAACCTGTCGTACTCCAGCATCTGATATACTAGCTAATATTATAGCAGGGAAAAAAAGTGTCATACCTGATGAATTTTGCCGATCGAAAACGATCATTCGTCATCATTGTAAGGGCGGGAGCGGTGTGGAGTGGGGATGGGACCCTTGAGGTCGCCCTTGCTTGCTTAGAGTTGTAAGGAAGGATTACTATGGCACATTTAAGCGCTCAAACAAAACTAAAGAGAACCTCTCATAAAACAGCATCGATGCGACCCGATCTCACTGAGCGTAGAATCCGCCAGGTAAGCGCCTGGATTGTGGTCTGCCTGCTTCTGTTTGCAGAACTTGGCCTGGCATGGGATAGGAGCTGGCATGACAACGTTGGGCGCGATCAGTTCTGGATTCCGCCTCACATCATGATGTATACAGGTATAGGCGGTACAGGGCTGATAGCCTTGTTTGTCGTACTGCTAGATACGCTTCGCTACAAGCAGAAGAAAGCGGGGGTTGACGATAGCTCAACAATCAGTTTACTAGGTCTCTTCCATGCGCCACTTGGCTTCATCCTTCTGGGTATCGGCATGCTCATCGACTTAATAGCCGCACCTTTCGATAACTACTGGCATCAATTATATGGCGTTGATGTCACTTTATGGACCCCTTTCCACCTCATGGGAGTTCTTGGCGCGATGTTAGCAGGGCTAGGCATTATCTATGCCATGGCGTCGGAAGCAGTGTATGAACGAGAGGTAGAGCATCCATCTCCTCGCCTTCTTGGGCTCAATGGACCTCAATGGGGAGTCATTGTGTTGCTCGCAGCGTTCCAGGAACTGGTTCTACCAGCATTGACGGCATTCATTCCTTTCGTACTTGGCCCAGTACAGTTCTTATCATATCCGCTCATCCTGGTCCTCGCGGCGAGCGGCTGCCTCATAAGCGTCTACCTGTGCATCCGCAAACCAGGCGTAACACTACTTATGGTCTTGATCCTTTCGATTATGGCAGTGGTAACTGAGATCTTTACCTTGTTTGCGCTGCGTTTCATGGTGGCGAGACTTGGACTCACATACCGCTTTGGGCGTGAATCTATTTTCAATATTACACTTGCCCTGTTGCCGCTATTCTCGCTCATTTGTGCCTTGATTGTGGAAACTGCTGCCTATTGGCAGCGTCGAACTGGTAAGGTGGAGAATGGCGACCTGCGAGGCGCATGGCTGTTAGGCGCCCTTATGGCCTTGCCCGCTGTGGTAATACCTCCAGCTATTGTGCATGGTCTCAACATTTTGACTCCTGGCATTCCGCTGCCCCCAGATGTGATTCGTGTGCTTCAACCCGGCTGGTTATATATGTTGCTCACACTGCCTTTAGCAATGCTGGTGGGAATAATAATGGCCGCCCTGGGTACCGTTCTCGGAGATATCTGGCATTGGAATAAACAGTGATTTGGAGGGCGCACCCATGCGCCTGGAAGCTTGACCCTCTATGCTATACTGTTTTCATGCCGGTGTAGCTCAGTGGTAGAGCAGCGGTTTTGTAAACCGCTTGCCGGGAGTTCGATCCTCCCCACCGGCTCTTTTTTATAGCTCATAATCTCTTGCCCAGCGGATGTTCTACTCTTGCTTGTTGTAGGAAGTAGACGCAGCCTTCCTCAGTGCTAAGCAGTGCTTCTACCACTATGATACTTCTTTGTTCTATGGTATAGTACAGCAAATATCCAGAAGGAGCGCGCGGGTGCAGTATCGAGACTTTCTTTATCGCATTCATGCACGCCAGTCTATGTTCACGCGCTCTATTTCTGATGAGTGCGTAGAGCATATCGTACAGAATGGTGAAGTGATAGAAGATTATCCACATACGTTTCCCTTTCCGGCCAAGTTGCTGCTGGGTTGGTGTAACGGGCGCGCGATTCATGTGGTAGCAGCAGAAAATAGTAGCAAGCAGCAAGTGATCGTGATAACAGCATATGAGCCAACCCTCGACAAGTGGGAACCGGATATGAAGACCAGGAGGAAACACTCATGAAGTGTGTCATCTGCCAATATGGAGAGACTGAACCAGGAACCACAACGGTCACACTTACCAGAGATGAGACGACCGTTGTTATTCGTGATGTCCCTGCCCAAATCTGCACGACCTGCGGCGAGGAATATGTGGATGCAGCAACCGGCAAGAGACTTGCTCAGATTGCAGAAACAGCTGTGAATGAAGGCGTACAAGTGGATGTACGCCGCTATAAAGCCGCATAGATTATGGTGTCCTATAGATGAGATCGTCCTCTGACAGGTAGAGGCTGGTACATATATAGAAAGCTGGCGAACGCAACTCAAGGTTGATCCAGTCCCTTCCCTTCTGGCATCAGATAATGAAGCGATTTGCTATTTCGTTCGGCGCGACCTCCTGGGTGAGCTAGAAGAACTTAAACTGTGAAGTTTTTGTGATCGGCGGACGTGATAGCATTCCTCTCCTCGGGAACAAGCAGGTGAGGCTCGCAACACACATGGTA
>WNGD01003044.1_pt1 | contig 26217 bp, 22 predicted proteins | sample 5400671 | NCBI WGS metagenome assembly WNGD01 (sample SAMN13153369, study PRJNA577476) | soil metagenome | isolation source: 40 cm soil or saprolite under grassland replicate 2 | place: USA:California | collected 2016-06-15
CCGGGACCAGCCAGGAGTGGGGCGGGATCATCCGCCACGGCGCCAAGCTGCTGTACGCCTACGCCGAGGCGACCGTGCCGAAGCTGACGGTGATCACCCGCAAGGCCTACGGCGGCGCCTACGACGTGATGGCCTCCAAACCGCTGCGGGCCGACGTGAACTTCGCCTGGCCGACCGCGGAGATCGCGGTGATGGGCCCCCAGGGCGCCGTCAACATCATCTTCCGCCGCGAGATCGAGAAGGCCGACGACCAGCCTGCCCGCCGCGACGAGCTGGTGGCCGAGTACACCGAGCGCTTCGCCAACCCCTACATCGCGGCCGAGCGTGGCTACGTCGACGAGGTGATCGAGCCCCAGACCACCCGCCCGCGCCTGATCCAGGCCCTGGAGATGTGCGTGACCAAACGCGAACCCCGCCCGCCCCGCAAGCACGGCAACATCCCCCTATGAGCGCGATCAGCGGGAGCGCGCGGGGGGAACCGGGCGACATCGTGGTGCTGCGCACGCCCAGCGGCCTCCGCTTCCAGATCCTGCGGGGGGAACCCGAGGGGGACGAGGTGGCGGTGCTCGCCGAGGCGATCGACCGCATGGCCACCTGGGACGAGGGGCAGGAGCTGGGCCCGTGGGTGCGGAGTATCCGGCCGGGGATCGGCCGGCACGCCTGGCAGGCAGGCCGCCGCTGGAGCGACAGCCTACGCTCCGGCTGGGGCGAGGAGGTCTGAGTGGACAAGGTGCTGGTGGCGAACCGGGGCGAGATCGCCGTGCGGGTGCTGCGGGCCTGCCGTGAGCTGGGCATCACCGCGGTCGCGGTCTACTCGGACGCCGACCGGGACGCCCTCCACGTCGCGCTGGCCGACGAGGCCTGGCACATCGGCGAGGCCGCGCCGGCCAAGAGCTACCTGAACATCGACAAGCTGGTGGACGTGGCCCGCCGCGCCCACGCCGACGCGATCCACCCCGGCTACGGCTTCCTGGCCGAGAACGCGGCCTTCGCCCAGGCGGTGCTGGACGCCGGGATCGCCTGGGTCGGCCCCAAGCCCGCCGCGATCGCCATCATGGGCGACAAGGTGGCCGCGCGGCGGGTCGCAGAGCAGGCCAAGGCGCCGCTGGTCCCCGGCACCGGCGAGCCGATCAGCGGGGCCGCCGAGGCGGTCGCCTTCGGCGCCAAGCACGGCTGGCCGCTGGCACTCAAGGCTGCCTTCGGCGGCGGCGGTCGCGGCATGAAGGTGGTCGCTGACGCCGCGAAGGTCGAGGAGGCGCTCGCCTCGGCCCAGCGCGAGTCCAAGGCGGCCTTCGGCCGCGACGAGATCTACGTGGAGCGCTACCTGGATGCGCCCCGCCACGTGGAGGCGCAGATCCTGGCAGACGGTCGTGGCGAGGTGGTCTTCGTCGGCGAGCGTGACTGCTCGCTGCAGCGCCGCCATCAGAAGCTGGTCGAGGAGGCACCCGCGCCCGGCCTGCCCGAGGAGGTCCGCGCCGCCCTCGGCAAGGCCGCCTGCGACATCGCCCGCGCGGCCGACTACGCCAACGCCGGCACCATCGAGTTCCTCTACGAGCCAAAGACGGCCAACTTCTACTTCCTGGAGATGAACACCCGGCTCCAGGTCGAGCACCCGGTCACCGAGATGACCGCCGGCGTCGACCTGGTCCACGCGCAGCTGCGCATCGCCGCCGGGGAAGCGATCCCGTCCCACTACGACGTCGCGGTTGCCCCGCGCGGCCACGCGATCGAGGTCCGGATCAACGCCGAGGACCCCGGCCAGCGCTTCATGCCGGCGCCAGGGCCGGTCACCGCCTGGTACGAGCCGTCCGGGCCGGGGGTCCGGGTCGACGCCGGGGTCCGCGCCGGCTTCACGATTCCGGAGGCATATGATTCGCTGCTCGCCAAGCTGATCGTCTGGGGCGAGGACCGCGAGCAGGCCAGGCGACGCATGCTGCGCGCCCTGGCGGAGTTCACCATCCGGGGCGTCCCTACCACCATCCCCTTTCACCAGCTGGCCATGCGCGACCCGGCCTTCATCGCCGGCGACGTCTCGACGGTGCTGGTCGAGCAGGGCATGGACCTGTCCGCGCTGAAGCCGCAGGAGCCGATCGAGCGCGAGCAGACCGCCAAGCCGCCGCCGCGCCGCCTGGTGATCGAGCTGGAGGACAAGCGCTTCGACGTCCAGGTGCTGCCGCAGGAGGAGATCCGCCTGCCGGAGCGGCGCCGCACGCCCCGCTCCCCCAAGGCGCTGGCGCGGGCGCGCGCCGAGATGGGCGGCCCCGGCAAGGAGATCGTCAAGACGCCGATGCAGGGCACCATCGTCAAGGTGCTGGTGGCCGACGGCGACACGGTCAGCCCCGGGCAGACTATCGTGGTGCTGGAGGCGATGAAGATGGAGAACCACGTCACCGCGCACCAGGCCGGCACGATCAGCGGCATCACCGTCGGCGAGGGCCAGTCCGTCCCGACCGGCGCCACCATCGCCACCATCACGGCGAGCTGAACCTGCGATGGGTTCGATGGAGGCGTGGGCGGCGGCCGATCCAGCCGGGCGGGACGCGTTGCTGGAGCTGGCCGAGCAGGCGGTCGCGCTGCAGCCCGCAGCCGAGGTGGTGATTCAGTGCGCCCACCGGGACCAGGACCGCCGTGATCCCGGCTGGGCAGGGGAGCAGGAGCGCGTGGAGGGCGCCTACCGGGTGCTCCTGGCCCAGCTGCATGCGCGCGAAGAGCGCGAGGGGGGCGACCAGGTGGCCGGCGAACCGCTCGGGGCGCTGCTGGAGCAGCACGGCGCCCTGGTGGCTAGCGCGCGGACGGCGCCGCCGGACGGTCTCGGCCAGGTGGCGGGCGAGCTGGTGGCGTTCCGGGACCGGCTGCGCCGGACCGCGCCGGTCCAGGGTCGCGTCGTCGCTGATCTGCGGGCGGACAAGCTGCTCTAGATCTTCTAGATCAAGCCTGGCGAAATCTGCCTGTTCTGAAAACATCTGATAGATACCCTTTTCCACCATCGTGTGATGCACGTCACAAAATTGCTGTGACCAAGATCACAGCTCTCGATTTCCGAATGGGCTTCGATGTAGGGCAGCAGGACGCCAGCCGGAGGCTCGAATGGCAAGGTTCGTCGAGATCGTGACGCTTTCCCCTGCTGCGCATCAAGACGTGTGCGGAGGCGGCGAGCACTTCGCAGCGGTCAAGCAGTACCTGGAGCTGCGCGGCATCACGATCACTGCGACCTTCCAGCTCGACGGCACCGAGCACATGCTCGTGCTCGAGGCCGCAATGTCCCCAACCCGAATCCTGAATCGGGCGCTGGCTCAGGCTTGGCCGGACTCGGGGGACCGGCCAGGCCTGGCCCGGATGGTCAACGCCGCCCCGTGGATTGAGCGGGCCGCTCAATACGCCCGCTGACTCCCCTCGGAGGCCACCTCACCATCACTCCTCCGCCGCCGGGGCGGGGTTGCCTCCGGGTGTCCTGGCCGGGCCCCTGGCCTGGACTTTGGCCACCTCCCGCCGCAGCCGCCGCAGCTCGTTGTCGAGCCGCTCCAGCTCCTCGCTCAGGTAGTCCCGGGTGGGCATCTCGCCGAGGGCGAGCCGGATCGCGGCCAGCTCGCGGGCCAGGTACTCGGTGTCAGCGAGCGCGCGGGTGTTGGTGCGCCGGTCCTCCAGCATCTCCTCGCGGTCCCGCTCCTCCTGGCGGTTCTGGGCCAGCAGGATCAGCGGCGCGGCGTAGGACGCCTGCAGCGACAGCGCCAGCGTCAGCAGGATGAACGGGTACGGGTCAAAGCTCAGGCTGGCGTGGCGGAACAGCACGTTCCAGGCGATCCAGATGACCACCACCGCCGTCTGCACCACCAGGAAGCGGGCGGTACCGAGGTAGCGGGCGATCGTCTCGGAGAAGCGGCCGAACGCCTCCGGGTCGTAGTAGAGCGCCAGCCGCGGCGCCGGCCGGCGGGGCGCCCCGAGCGGCCCACGGCGCCGCCACCACGCCACCCCCAGCCGCGCCCTCATCTGGCTCCCTCCGCGAGGTCGCCGGGGGGGCTGTTCCGGGGCGCGTTGCGGGTGCGGATCGGGCCGCGGCGCCAGGCGGCCGGCAGCAGGTGGTCGAGCACGTCGTCGACCGAGACCGCGCCGAGCAGCCGGCCCTGGTCGTCGCAGACCGGCGCGGCCAGCAGGTCATAGGTGGCCAGGTACTCGGCGACCCGCCGGGTCGGCAGCTCCGGCGGCAGCGTGTCCAGGTCCGTTTCGATGCAGGAGCCGAGCTGGTCGCCGGGCAGCTCCCGCAGCAGGCGTTGGATGTGGGCGGTGCCGAGGAAGCGCCCGGTCGGGGTCTGGGTCGGCGGGCGCACCACGAACGCCTGCCCGGCCAGTGCGGGCGGCAGGTCCGGGTCGCGGAGCCGGGCGAGCGCCTCGGCGACGGTGTCGGCGGCGCGCATGATCACCGGCTCGGTGGTCATCAGCCCGCCGGCGGTCTCCTCGTCGTAGACCAGCAGCTGGCGGACCGGCTCGGCCTCGTCGGGCTGCATCAGCGCCAGCAGGATCGCCCGGTCCGCCTCGGACAGCTCATTGAGCAGGTCGGCGGCGTCGTCGGGGTCCATCGCCTCCAGCACGTCGGCGGCGCGCTCGTCGTCCAGGCGCCGCAGCAGCACCGCCTGGACCTCCTCGGGCAGCTCCTCCAGCGCCACGGCGAGGCGGTCGTCGTCCAGCTCGCTCACCACCTCCTCGCGGGCCTGCGGGGTCAGCGCCAGCAGCCGCGCGGCCAGGTCGGCGGGCCGCAGGTCGGTCATCGAGGCCAGGCGGCTCGCGGCCGACTGGCCCGGCTCGACCCCGATCACCGCCTCCCACGGCAGGCGCCGGTGCCGCGCGCGGCGCCAGGGCCGCAACCCCGGCCCGCGCTCCAGCACGTCCAGGGCGGTGACCACCCACTCCTCGTTGACCTGCCCGATGGCGACGTCGTTGACGCGCAGCTCCTCGCCGGTCTCACGCTGGCGGACGCGGGAGTCGACCAGCTCCCCGAGCGCCAGCATCTCCCCGGCGCGCAACTCGAAGGGCCGCAGGTTGACCGTGCCGGTCCGCAGCCTGGCACCGCCCGCGTCCAGCTCCCCCACCCTGCCCATGGCGATGAAGATCGGGCGGCGCTGCACCCACACGGTCAGGCCGAGCACCCGCGGCACCGCGTCGACCACCGCCTTGGTCAGCACCACGTCGGCGATCCGGCCGATCATGCCCCCGGTCGGCGTTCGCACCGGCAGGCGGGCGAGGCGCGACACGAACAACTGGTCGGTGACCGGGACCCTGGCCATGCCACACCCCCTCGACTCGGGGCGCCGACGTGGGCCGCGGGCCGGGCTGGGCCGGACCCCCTGTCAGCGCGCGTTGAAGTACTTCGCCTCCGGGTGATGCACGATGATCGCCGAAGTGGACTGCTCAGGATGCAGCTGGTACTCCTCCGAAAGTTCGACGCCGATCCGCTCGGGCCTGAGCAACTCGAAGATCTTGGTCTGCTCCTCCAAATCAGGGCAAGCCGGGTAGCCGAAGGAGTAGCGGGAGCCCCGGTAGCCCTGGTCGAACAGCGCCTCCATGGTGGCGGCGTCGTCGCCGGCGATGCCCAGCTCCTCACGGATGCGCTTGTGCCAGTACTCGGCCAGCGCCTCGGCCATCTCCACGGTGACGCCGTGCAGCTCCAGGTACTCGCGGTAGCGATTGGCCTCGAACAGCCTCGCGGTCGCCTCCGAGGCCGCCTGGCCCATGGTGACCACGTGGAAGGCGACCACGTCGCGCTCGCTTTCGCGATCACCCGAGTCCAGCGGCCGGAAGAAGTCGGCGATGCACAGGCGCCGGTCGCGCCGCTGCCTGGGGAAGCCGAAGCGCACCCACTCCCGCTGGTCGCTGCCGTCGCCCTGCCAGACGACCAGGTCGTTGCCGTCGGCGTTGCAGGCGAAGTAGCCGTAGACCACCGCCGGGCGCAGGATCTGCTCGGCGATGGCCTCGTCGAGCAGGGCGCGCAGCCGCGGCCGCGCCTCGGTCTCCAGCAGGCGCTGCCAGCCTTCCTTGCCGCCGCTCGGGCGCAGCTGCCACTGGCCCCGGAACAGTGCCGACTCGTTCAGGTAGGGGGCGATCTCGCGCACCGGGACGCCCTTGACGATGCGCGCCTCGCCCAGGAACGGCGCCGCCGGAACCGGCACGTCCAATGCAACCGCCGAGCGGGCGCGCTCGTCGGTGCCGGGCGGGACCGGCGCCGGGCCGCGAGCGCGGGCGCCCTCCACCTTGACCCTCGGGGCGCGGACCGGCTCCTTGGCCACGGGCACCCCTGCCGCGCGCTCCTCGCGGAGCTGGTCCATGACCTTCAGGCCGGCGAAGGCGTCGCGGCAGTAGAACACCCGGCCCTTGTAGAGCTGGCGCAGGTCCCCCTCAACGTAGGTGCGGTTGAGGGCGGCGCCGCCGAGCAGAACCGGGTAGCGGTCCAGCCCGCGCGCGTTCAGCTCCTCCAGGTTCTCGCGCATCACCACGGTCGACTTCACCAGCAGGCCGGACATGCCGATCGCGTCGGCGCCGAGCTCCTCTGCCTTCTCGATGATGGCTGCGATCGGCTGCTTGATGCCGAGGTTGTGGACGATGTAGCCGTTGTTGGTGAGGATGATGTCGACCAGGTTCTTGCCGATGTCGTGGACGTCGCCCTTGACGGTGGCGAGCACCACCGTGCCCTTGCCGCCCTGGTCGGTCTTCTCCATGAAGGGCTCCAGGACCGCCACGGCGGTCTTCATCACCTCGGCGGACTGCAGCACGAACGGGAGCTGCATCTCGCCCGCGCCGAACAGCTCGCCGACGGTCTTCATCCCGTCCAACAGCACCTCGTTGACGATCTCCAGCGGCCCCCGGGAGCCCATCGCCTCCTCGAGGTCCGCCTCCAGCCCGTCCCGCACGCCGTCGATGATGCGCCGCCGCAGCCGCTCGTCGATCGGCAGGGCCGCCAGGTCCTCGGCGCTGGCCGCCTTGGCGACCTCCTTGCCCTCGAACAGGGCCATGAACTTCTGCAGCGGGTCGTAGCCGGGGCTGCGTCTCCGCCGGTCTCCCGTGGACGGCATTGCTTCGCTCGCTTGCACGCTCGACCGGCGGTCATAGATGAGGTCCAGGGCGACCTGGCGCTGCTCGTCGTCGATGCGGTGCATCGGCAGGATCTTGGCCGGCGAGACGATCGCCGCGTCCAGGCCCGCCTCACGCGCCTCGTGCAGGAACACCGAGTTGAGCACCTGCCGGGCGGCCGGGGACAGGCCGAAGCTGACGTTGGAGACCCCCAGGATCGTGCGCGCCCCGGGCAGTTCCGCCTTGATGCGGCGGATGGCTTCAAGGGTCGCCATGGCGTCGCCGCGCAGGTCCTGCTGCCCGGAGCCGAGCGGGAAGGTGAGCGCGTCGAACACCAGGTCCTCGGGCGCCAGGCCGTACTTGTCCACCGCCAGGTCGTAGATGCGGCGGGCGACCCGGAGCTTCCACTCCACGTCGCGGGCCTGGCCCTCCTCGTCGATCAGCAGGGCCACCAGGGCGGCGCCGTACTCCTTGGCCATCGGGCAGACCGTGGCCATGCGGTTCTCGCCGTCCTCCAGGTTGATCGAGTTGATGATCGCCCGGCCGCCGAGCCGCTTGAGGCCCGCCTCGATCACGTCGGCCTGGGTCGAGTCGAGCATGATCGGCGCCGTCGACTGCCGCGCCAGGACGTCGACCAGCACGTCCATGTCCGGCGCGCCCTCCCGGCCGACGTAGTCGACGCAGACGTCCAGCACGTGGGCGCCCTCGCGGATCTGCTCCTTGGCGACCTGAGTCATGCCGTCCAGGTCGCCTGCCAGCATCAGGTCGCGGAACTTGCGGGAGCCGTTGGCGTTGCAGCGCTCCCCCACCGTCAGGTAGGTGAGGTCCTGGTCCAGTGGCACTGATTGGTAGAGGCTCGACAGGCTCGGCTCGAAGTTCGGCTCCCGGTGCGCCGGCGGGCGCCCGCCAACCGCCTCGACGAGCTGGCGGATGTACTCGGGAGTGGTCCCGCAGCAGCCGCCCACCACGCTGAGGCCGAACTCCGCCACAAAGCGGGCGTGCGCCTCGGCCAGCTCCGCCGGGGTGAGCGGGTAGTAGGTCTTTCCCTCCCGCAGCTCCGGCAGACCGGCGTTCGGCAGGCACGACAGCGGCGTGCGGGCGTGCTGGGCGAGGTAGCGCAGGTGCTCGCCCATCTCCGCCGGTCCGGTGGCGCAGTTCATCCCGATCACGTCCACGCCGAGCGGCTCGATCGCGGTCAGCGCCGCCGCGATGTCGGAGCCGAGCAGCATCTGCCCGGTGGTCTCGATGGTCACCTGCGCCATCAGCGGCACCCGCCGCCCGACCCGCTTCATCCCGGCGAACGCGCCCGCCACGGCGGCCTTCAGCTGCAACAGGTCCTGGCAGGTCTCCACCAGCAGCACGTCCGCGCCGCCCTCCAGCAGCCCCTGCGCCTGGTCGGCATAGGTCGCCCGCAGGATCCCGTAGGTGGTGTGCCCGAGTGTCGGCAGCTTGGTGCCCGGCCCCATCGACCCCGCCACCCAGCGGGGCCGCCCGTCGGCCTCGAAGCCGTCGGCCACCTCCCGGGCGAGGCGTGCGGCCAGCCGGTTCAGCTCCACCACCTGGTCGGCCAGGTCATACTCGGCCAGCACGATCGCGGCACCGCCAAACGAGTTGGTCTCCACCGCGTCCGCGCCGGCCTCGAAATAGGCGGCGTGAATCCCCTGCACCACGTCCGGCCGGGTCACGCAGAGGATCTCGCTGCAACCCTCCTTCCCCTGGTAGTCATCCAGAGAGAGGTCGGCGGCGTGCAGCATCGTGCCCATGGCCCCGTCAAAGACGAGCACCCGCTCGCGCAGGGCGTTGAGGAAGTCTCGTTCCATAGGGCGAAAGGGTAGACGAAAAGCCGCGAGCGCATCCGCCAAGGCAGCTTGAGCGAAGTAACGTAATAGTCATGAGCGACCAGGCGACCCTCCCGGACGGCCAAGCCGGCAGCCAAGCCGGTATGCGCTGGTTGACCTGCTGTCAGCGCCGCTGCGGGGAGTGTCGGCGCCGCTGTTCGCCAATGTGGCGCTGGTCTACCAGCTGCTGGACATCGCCACCTCGCTGGTGCCGGTGCTGCTGGTGCTGCATTTCCTCAGCCGCTCGGGCGAGTCGGCGGCAAGCATCGGACTGGACGGCCGGGCGCCGCTCGCCGACAGCGCCTGGGGAGCGGGGCTGGCTCTGGTGGTCGGGGCGGTCGGGCTGGGGATTTATGCGGCGGCGGTGCAGTTGGGCGTGAACCGGTTCGTGGTGCCGGTGCCGCCGTTGGGGCAGTGGTGGACGATCCCGATCCTGCTGCTGGCCGCCGCCCGCAGCGGGCTGCTGGAGGAGGTGATCGTCTGCGGCTACCTGCTGCGCCGCCTGGACCAGCTCGGCTGGGGGCGGGCGCGGGCGCTGTGGGCGAGCGCCCTGCTGCGTGGCGCCTACCACCTCTACCAGGGCTGGGGCGGCTTCGCGGGAAACCTCGCCCTGGGTCTCTTCTTCGGCCGCCTCTACCAGCGCTGGGGCCGCACCATGCCGCTGGTAGTCGCCCATTTCCTGGTGGACACCGGCGCCGGCCTCGGCTACCTGGCCCTGCGCGGCAAAGTGTCCTGGCTGCCGCGCTGACGCTAACGGAGCTGGCCGGTCAGGCCACGGCTAGACCTCGTAGCCCCAGTAGCGCAGGTGCTCGCCGAGGGACTGGTCGAGCAGGGCGAGCGTGGGGGCGTCGAGGAGCCGGCGGAAGGTGTCGCCGCGGCTGGCGTGGATCTTGGCGCGCTGCAGCGTGGCATCGAAGGCCGGGAGGCGGCGCAGGCCGAGGAAGTCGAGCATCTCCTTGAAGCGGGACTGCGGGTCGGCGAGGACGTCCTCGTAGCGGACGTCGAGCCACTGCTCGGCGGGAACCAGCTCGCGGGCGATCGCGTAGGCGTTCATGATCACTTTCCAGGAGAGCCCGGCCAGCAGGGGATAGGACTGGCCGGAGGCCTCCCATTCGGCCCGGTAGGCAGGTGGGAGGGGACCGCTGCCGAGGTTCTCGGCGCCGAGCCAGCCGCGCCACCAGTCGACGCGCAGGTCGGAGGCGACCACTGCGCGGCCGTCGCGGACGACGTTGATGAAACGAGCGTCAGGAAAGGCTGCCTGGATGAACCCGGTCCGGGGCCAGCCGGTGAACTTGTGGAGGAAGATGGGTTTGCGCTGGACCCGTGCCCGCTCCTCGAAGCACCTCCGGAACGCCTCGGTGATCCACCCCATCGCGTGCGCGTCGGCCTCGATCAAGTCACGCGAGGAGCGCCGCAGCAGCGGCGACACCTCCCGGCCGATCAGGCCCCAGCCCTCCGACGGGGCATAGCGGAGCCGCCCCTTCCTGGTCAGCGCCTGCGGAACCCGCCGGTAGACGGCGTTGTTGAAGCGCCCAGCCCCCGCCGGGAGCCACCGGAACCGGTCCTCGACATTCGTGATGAACCCGATGTCAGGATGCCGGGCCAGAACCTCCTGGACCAGCGTCGACCCCGACCGCCCGTTACTGATGATGAACGCGAACACGCCTGCCCCCGCACTCCGGAATGTTAGGAGTGCGCTTATATCGCACTGCTGTCTGGATCGTCCAGTGCTAGTCCCTGACCAGTCCTTCTGGCGTGATAGGTAGATCGGGGAGGTGGGTGCCGAGGACCATCGCCATCACCTGGGCGCGGTTGTCCGCTTTGAGTTTGCGCAGGATCGCCTTCACATGGGTCTTGACGGTCTCCTCGGAGATGCAGAGCCGGGCCGCGATGCCGCGGTTGTCGAGGCCGTGCACGATCTCCGCCAGCACCTCACGCTCGCGAGGGCTCAGGCTGCGGGTGCCGGGCGCCGGGCCGCCGCTGGTTCCTGGTGGGCAGAGCGGCAGCGGCGAGGTGCGGGTGCGGCCGAGGCGCGGATCAAGCGCCACCGATCCCCGAGTCGCGCGTGCCAGCGCGACCACGATGTCCTCCGGCGGCGAGGTCTTGAGCAGGTACCCCGAAGCCCCAGCGGCAAGCGCCGCCCGCGCCAGCTCCGGATCGTTCACCCCCGAGAGCATCACCACCACGATCTGCAGGCTGACAGCATGCAGGCGGCGGCACAGCTCCAAGCCGCTCTTCCCCGCGACCACCACCTCACAGATCACCAGCTCCGCCCTGGTGGCTCGCGCCAGCCGCAGGCCCTCCACCACATCACCCGCTGCCCCCACCACCACGAACCTACCTGACCGGGCCAGCACGGTCCGCAGCGCCTCATGGATCAACCCGGCCTCATCGATCAGCAGCGTCCGCACCAGCCGCCGGTGCTTCGGCCCTGGCCGGTCCCTACCCGGATGCCGTTGCCGCTCGAATGTCACCGATCCCCCCGTCGTCCTGGCCGACGGGGGAAGTATGAGTGGTGCGTCGCGTCTGCGTGACCATTTTCGCTGACTTCTTTCAGAGCGCCGTCGTGTTCGGACCACAGGATGCGCATGGCGGGTCTGAGCAACCGAACAGTCGTTGTCGTTGAGGAGAGACTAGCCATCGAGCGAAGCGGCCAAGGCCGCGAGCAGCCCTCTGCCCTCGCGGCCGAACGAGCCAACCGTGGGCATAAGGAACGCCTGCAAACCATCCAGACCCTCACCGCGAGGGCCAAGGAGCGGATGGCGGAGGTCGACAGGGCGGCGGGAAGCCACCTGGAGATTGCCGATGTTCGGAACCGGCTCCTGGAAGTCCGCACTGAGATCGTCGAGGGACTGGACCGCGGCGACCCCTACTGGGGCAAGCTCACCCCCGATACGGTGCTGGGCTTCGTCGACCAAGCGGTCGATGGATCGATCTTGGTTCGCTCTGGGTCGTACAATCTCGCCGTCGGCGTGGAGACAGAACGTCGCCAAGATGACCACCATCGCCAGTGGGTGGCCCTGGAGTTCGGGCGTGCGCGGGCTGGCGATGACGGGGTACCACGACCTCGGGAAGGCGTCGTGCGGCCGGCGGACGCGATGATCCAGGCGGCCCACCTGGACGTGGAGGTCCCGAAGGTCTGGTTCTATATGGTCGGAGCCCAGACGGTGCGGGGTACCACGATCGAGGTGCACGAGTGGATCAAGGGCCAGAACCTTGAGGAGGCGTACCCGTCCGCACGGGACCGTCCACCGTACGGTCGGCCGATCCCGGAAACCATCCGCGAAATGGCCGCCGACACCCTCGTCCGGCTTGCCTCCCAGACGCCCTCTGAGCTGCTCGCCAAGTATCCGGACGCGCCGAAGACCTGTGGGAAGGCCCATGAGCAGGATCTGAAGTATCTCGAAGACCTCGAGGCAACGCACTGGCCCCGGTGGGCTCCTGTGTATGACCGTTGCGGCCTGGCTGCTCGCCTGCTGGACACGCACGGGGGCGGCCTGCCCCGCTGGCGTCATCCCGCCCCGGACCTGCCCACCCGCCTTGTCCAAGGCGACCAGAAGCGCGGCAACTGGATGCTGGAGGGGAAGAAACGCCTTGTGCTGATCGACTTCGACGCCGCCCGCCTGGGCGATCCAGGCGAGGACCTCGCCGCTGCCGGGCTGTACATGCTTCGAACGGAGAAGGCTTGGCGGCAGTTCCTCGATCGCTACGAGCGGGGGTTACAGGAGGTCGACCCGCAGATGGCCACCCTGCTCCCCGAGCGCATCCGCCTCTTCGCCGAGGAGCGGTGCTACCGGGCGCTGCTGAACCTCCCGGCACACGTTGACCTGGCGCTCTCGAGTGCATCCCCCGAGACGGCGCCGCAGATCCGTCGCCAGCAGGCGAAACGGGTGGAGGAAACGCTGCGGTTCTGCCAGCCATTCCTCGGCAACGAGATCATCTCTGGCGAGGAATTCCTGGCGGAGGTGGAAAATCTCAGTTCCGGCGATCGCGCTGGATCTGCCTGACGACGTTGCGGCCGGGGATGCCGGTGACGCCGCCGCCGCCGTGGGTGGCGGAGCCAGCCTGGTAGAGGCCGCGGACGGGGGTGCGGTAGTCGGCCCAGCCCGGTGAAGGGCGCAGGTGGAAGAGCTGGCTCGGGGACAGCTCGCCGTGGAAGATGTTGCCGCCGACCAGGCCGTAGTCATGCTCCATCTGGTAGGGGCCGAGCACCTGGCGGTGCAGGATCGAGCTGGTGAACCCGGGAGCAACCGCCTCCACCCGGGCGACCACCCGGTCGGCGTGGGCCTCCAGCTGCTCGTCCATGGGCTTGCCGGCCCACTCGTGCGGGACCCACTGGGTGAACATCGAGACGACGTGGTGGCCTGCGGGAGCGAGAGTCTGATCGAACACCGACGGGATGCAGATGTCCGCGAACGGCTTGGCGGCGGGCCGGCCGGCGGCGGCGTCCTGGAAGGCACCCTCGATGTCGTCCAGGGACTCGGCCAGGACGATAGTGCCGCCGTGGACCTCCGGGTCGAAGCCCGGCTTGGCGGCGAACTCAGGCAGGCGGTCGACCGCCAGGTTGACTTTCACCACCCCGCTGCGGGTGCGCCAGCGCTCGATATCGGCGACGAACTCGGCGGGCAGATCGGCGGGATCGACCAGCCGCAGGAAGCTGATCTTCGGGTGCGCGGTGGTCACCACCACATCGGCGGCCAGCTCCTCGCCGCCTTCCAGCACCACCCCGGTGACCGTGCCGGCGCGAGTGGTGATCTGCCGCACCGGGGCAGCGGTGCGGATCTCGGCGCCGAAGGAGCGCGCGGCAGCGGCGAGGGCACTGGCCACCCCGCCCATGCCACCCTCGGGGAAGCCCCAGCCGCCGATCTTGCCGTCGCCGACGTCGCCGAGGTGGTGATGGACCATGACATAGGCGGTCCCGGGCGAACGGGGCCCGGCCCAGGTGCCGATCACGCCGCTGACCGACAGGACGCCCTGGAGCTGCGGCGACTCGAAGAAGTCGTCGAGCAGGTCGGCCATGCTCATGGTGAACAGCCGCGTCACGTCGGCGACGCTGCGGGCGTCCAGCGTGCGGAGCCGCCACAGCAGCCGCGCCTGCGCTGCCAGGTCGGCGGGCCGCTTGGAGCCGAGCCTCGGCGGCACCTCGGCGAGCAGGGGGCCAAGAGTGGCGCCAAGCTCCCCCATCCACTGGTCCCAGCGGTCGATCGCGACCGCGTCGCGCTGGGAAAACTTGGCGATCTGCTGGCGGCGCCGGCTGGGGTCGTCGGGGAGCTGCAGGTAGCCCCCGCCCGCGTAGGGGACGAAGTAGGGGCCTTGCGGGTAGACCTTGTAGCCATGCCGCTCCAGGCCCAGGTCGGCGACCAGCGCGGGCGGCAGCAGGCTGACCACGTACGACAGCGAGGTCACCCGGTAGTCAGGCCCCCACGGCCGCTCCGTGACCGAGGCGCCCCCGACCACCTCGCGCGCCTCGCACACCACTGTCCGCAGCCCCGCCCTGGCCAGGTAGGCGGCAGCGACGAGCCCGTTGTGCCCGCCTCCCACGATCACCGCGTCGTAGCGCCCCATGCAGCCTCCCCTACCAGTTCTGCGCGCTGGAACCGACAATAGTGAGGATGGCAGACGACACGGCATCGGCGCAGGTCATCGCCGACCAGGCGGGCGCTGCGGGCGTGCTCGACGCGGCGCGGGCATTCTTCCGCGCCCGTGGATTCGAGGTGACTGCGCCGTTCGCGGGCAGCTTCTCGATCAGCGGCCCGGACGCCCTCTTCGAGGAAACCTTCGGCACCACCCTGCACCGCGAGCGACCCGGCCACCTGCAGGCGGACACCCCCACCGGACCCACCGACGAGCTGCCGCTCAACCAGCTCCCCGGCAAGTGGGCAACGAGAATCCGAGTCTCGTTCTCTCCCCCACCGGCATTCGGCCCGACCAGGTATTGAGCGCGAATAGGTCAGGAGCGTTACCTAGGCGAGCGCCCGCTGCAGGCTCGCCCAGGCGTCGGTGAGGCCGTGGCCGGTAGCGAGGTCATAGCCGAGGGCGGCCTGCTGGCCCATGCGTGGGTGGTTGGTGCCCTCGGTGACGTCGCGGGCACCGGCGGCGAGCAGGTCGCGGACGGCAGCCGGGGTGAGGCTGGGCCGGGCCTGCTTGAGGAGGGCGCACGTCCCGGCGACCTGCGGGGCAGCCGCTGAGGTGCCGCTGAACGCGGCCCAGCCGTCGCCCGGGGCGGTTTCGTCCTTGCTGGGCCAGCCGGCGGCGCCGAGGTCGGTGTCGATCTCGCTGCCCGGCGGGATCGGCAGCATCAGGTAGATGGCCTGCGGCAGCAGCCCGACCAGCCCGCACACGTCCGGCACGTCACGGCCGGGATAGACCTTGCTGGCGAAGCCGCTGGCATAGTCGGAGGCCCGCAGGGTGCCGTCGGGCTGCAGGTACACCCCGCCGGCCGAGATCACGTCCGGGTGCTGACCCGGGAAGCCGTAGTGGCCGTTGCCGGCAGAGAACACCACTACGATGCCGTTGGCCACCGCCAGCGCGATCGCGGCGGCAAGCGCCTGGTCGGCAGCGCTGAGCGGCCCCTCCGGCACGTCCGAGCCCCAGCTGCAGGAGATCACCTGGGGGGGCGGGTCGAGCTGCGCGGCCGCGTTGAAGGCACCGGTCGAGTTCACGAAATTGGTCTTGACCATGGTGAAGTCCACATCCGGCGCCACCGCGAGCAGGTTGGCGGACTCGCCAGTCCCGTGACCGTTCTCGTCGACGTCGATGCCAGTAGCCCCCGGTCCGAGCCGCACCGCCGTCTGGTAGCCCCGGTCGGTGAAGTACGGGTGGCGGTACCAGCCACTGTCCACCATGGCCACGCGCACGCCCTTGCCGCTGTACCCGGCCCGGTGGGCGCGATCCACGTCCAGCCCGAGGGTGACGTCACCGGGCACGTGCAGGTGCCAGTACCCGGTGGCCGGCGGGATCGCCTGCTCGTGCCAGTACACCGGCCGCTCGATCGCGACCCCCTCCAGCAGCTCCGCCGCCGGGCTGCGCGCCGCGTCGATCAACCCGGGCAAGTCGGTGCTGCTCGACTCGATGAAGGTGGCGGTGTCTTCCAGCTGCCCCGGCTTGAGCACCGGCCGCTCCTCGGTACGGAGTTGCGTCTGGAAGTACTGCTCGTAGAGGGCGGGCGCTCCCGCGATATTGACCGTCTGCGCCGACACGTTCAGCACCTGGAACCCAGCGGCGGCCAACTGGTCCGCCGCCCGCCGCAACAGCTCGGGGTCGGAGGCGAACTCCGCCGCTGTGTCCTGGGTGACCGGCCCCGCCGCAAACAACGACGTCCCCCCGACCGACCTGGGCGACGCCTGCGCAAACACCAACTCCGGCAGCGGATGGACGTCCTCCGGCATGCGCTCCCCCTCAATTCGCGGGCCTGTCGTTCTGGACAGAAGCCTACAAAAGTAGGGCAAGCATTACCAGAATCGCTGGGAGCTTGACCTTCACCTCAGTACCGGTAGGTGCCCTGGATGCGGCCGGCGAGGCGGCGGGCGCACTCCTGGATGGAGCCGGCGAAGGAGGGGTAGACCTGGAAGGCCTGGGAGAGCTGGGCGGCGGTGAGGCGGTTGAAGCAGGCGGCGGAGATGGGGGCGATCAGGTCGGAGGCGTAGCCGGCGATGACCGCGCCGCCAACGATGGTGCCGGAGCCGGGGCGGGCGAGGAGCTTGACGAAGCCGTCGTGGAAGCCGCTCATCTTGGCGCGGGAGTTGCCGGCCAGCGGGAGCTTCTGCACTTCGACGTCGATGTCCTTCTTGGCCGCGCGCTGCTCGGACAGGCCGACGGTGGCGATCTGCGGGTCGGTGAAGATGGTGGCGGCCACCGCGTCCCAACGAAGCGGCGACACCGCCTGGCCGAGCAGGTGCCACATGGCGATGCGGCCCTGCATCGCCGCGACCGAGGCGAGCATCAGCTTGCCGGTGACGTCCCCGGCCGCGTAGATGTTCGGCACCGCGGTGCGGCTCACCCCGTCGGTGATCACCCCGCCGCTCTTGTTGAAGCCGACGCCGAGCCGCTCCAGGCCGAGGCCGCCGCTCTGCGGCACCTGGCCGATGGTGAGCAGCACGTGGCTGCCCTCGACCGTGCCGCCGTCCTCCAGGTGCACCACCCCGCCCGCGCTGGTCCGCTCGACGCTGGCGGCGCGGGCGTTCTTGACGGTCTGGAGGCCGCGCCGCTGGAACACCTCCTCGATGACCAGGGCGGCGTCCTCGTCCTCACCAGGCAGGACCCGGTCCCGGCTCACCACGAAGGTGACCTCCGAGCCGAAGCGCAGGAACGCGGTGGCGTACTCCGCGCCGGTGGCGCCCGCTCCGACCACCACCAGCCGCTCCGGCACCTCCTTGAGCCGGTACACCTCCTGGCTGCAGAGGATCACCTCGCCGTCGGTGGGCGCGGTCGCCATCGTGCGCGGGTCGGACCCGGTGGCGATCAGGATCGCGTCGCAGCTGAGCCGCTCGACGACCCGCCCGTCACCGCCGCCCGGCTCCCGCACCTCCACGGTGTGCGGGTCGGCCACAAACCCCTTGCCGACGACGAACCGCACCCCGTCGGCCTCGACCCGCTTGCAGATGTCCTCCGACTGCGCCTCGGCCAGCTCCCGCACCCTGCGCATGATGGTGGGCAGGTCCACCTCATAGGTCGGCACCTGATGCCACGGAACCCCCTGGAAGTGCACCCCCAGGTCCGGCGCCGTCTCCAGCGTCGAAAACGCCTGCGCCGAGGTGAGCAAGGTCTTGGACGGCACGCAGTCCCACAGCACACAGGCCCCGCCGAGCCCCTCGTCCGAGACGATCGTCACCTCGGCCCCAAGCTCAGCCGCCACCAGCGCCGCCTCGTAGCCGCCGGGCCCTCCCCCAATGATCACGATGTGCATATCTCGATAGTACCGGCCTGCGGGTGCCACAAACCGCGAAGCCGGGCCTGCGCTGCGAATGCCTCGGCTACGAAGTGCTGTCACGAAGTGCTGTCACGAAGTGATCTTGCGCAGCTCCAGGACCATCGGGATGAAGACCCACAGGGCCAGGCCGAGGCCGATCAGGTTGAGGCGGCCTGCCCAGGACGCGCGGTGGCCGAAGGCGGCCAGCAAGAAGCAAAGGAAGGCAAGCAGAGAGAAGAATCATCAACCTGCTAACCAAGGTCCTTTTCGTCGTCTGGCCAGTCAGAACGTTCACAGGTGGCCTCAAGTGCGTCCATCAGGGCGGCGAGCGTGTCGCGTTCGACTGCCCCGGCCTGCAGGACCTCCACGATCCGGCGCTTGACCTCTGGCGATCGTGACGGAATGCAGTTAGGGAACCGATCGCAGCGCGCGGCGCAGGTGACATCGGCTGGCCGCTCGCGGCCATCATGGGCGCAGGGAACTAGAGACACCGCAGCTACCGGCGCTGGTGCTGAATCGAGGCGTCGCCATCGGGCAAGCCGCTCTCGACCTCCCAGGAGAACCGGCGATCGTCGGGCAGATCCGGGGGCGCTACCGAGATCCGCCCGCTCATGCGCGTGATCTGGCCGACCAGGTAGAGCACAAACACGACCAGGGCGAGCACGGCAGCGATGCCAATGAGCAACAGCAGGGCGTCACCGATGACGACAGACAGGACATGCATGGTGTCTCCTCGCGTCTAGCATTCCACTTCCCGATTTGGTGGTGCCCCGCCGGGAACCCGGCTCCCCCTGGTCCCCGGCGGGGCGGCTTGCCCGGTTGCGCGCCGGTCGCGGCTTCCCCTTCACGGCACCGCTGGTGCTGGTGCGCTACTCCCCGCGCCGACTGGCGACCTGGCAAGGTCAGGCGATCTCTTCGACCTCCACCGGGATGCCCTCGGCCAGCTCCCGGTAGCCGTTGGCCGCCAGCCACGCCGCCACCTGCGGCGTGATGGCAACCTGCATGGCAACCTGCGGCGTGGCGGTCACCTGGAGCGGCAGCGGCGCATCGTGGCAGCGGCGCAACCGCCACGGCGTATGCAGCACCAGCAGCCCATCACAGGCCACACAGCGCTCGCCGGTCACGGCCAGCCGCACCAGATCGTAGGCGCCCTCTAGCCGCAGCCCGGCACAACCACAGCGACAGCGACGGCCACAGCCACGGTGACGAAGGTTGATCGTCATGGAATCGTTCACCCCCTCTCCTGCGCGTCGTCGTCCTGGTCCTGGTCCTGGTCGTCGTCCTCGAAGCGCCAGCCGAGCAGGAACGCGGCACGGTCGAACACCGCCGGACCCTCGCCAGTCGCGGCCATCGCAGCACCCAACTCCAGCAGCCAGGCCACCCGGCCAGCGTCCAGCAGCCACTCAACGCGACTGCGGCGGGGCTGTGGGAGGGTGACGCCGTCATCGATCGTCCACGCGATGCCGCCCCCCCGGCAGGACGTGACGCAGCCGTTGAGGCACTCCAACAGCTCCACTTCCTGTTTGGTGAGCTGGACGGGTCCCAAAGCCGGTTCGCTCATGTGCCGCTCCCTGACATACGGGAGGGGGCGTCGGTCAGGCTTAGCGGGCCTGTCGGCGCCCCCTCCCTCCAACGCTTCCCCCGCGACTGCGGGCTTGGCGTGTTGTTTGGAGACTGGCAGGAGCCTAACCGAAACTGGCGACATTTGGGAGACTTATAGGGTTTCGCGTGTTTCACGCTGTTGTCAGTGGTTGCACGCGTTCAACGCCGACTCAAAACGATCGGGCGACGCAATACACTTCTCAATACCCGTGCCATCGTCAGGACTCGGCAATGACGGTCAAGCAGCGCAACGAACGCCTTGCGGCCCTGGTCCGAGAGACCCGGATGCCCTATCACGCGCTGGCCAACCGGATCAATCTGTTGGGCAACAAGGAAAACCTCAAGCTCAGCTACGGCAAGTCGGCCGTCTGTCAGTGGATCACCCGGGGCACCATCCCCACCGACCCATGCGTCCGCGATGTTGTTGCCGACATTCTCAGCCAGAAGCTCAAGCGCGAGATTCGCGCTGAAGACATCTGGCCTGAAACCGATGAACCCTCGCCGGACGCCACGGAGTACGCCACACTGGCGAGTATGGATCGGCGCACCGTTCTCCGTCTCCTCGGGCAAGCACTCGGCGGCCTTGTGATCGTCAAGGACGCGGATCTTGGCCGCCTCGTCAAACCGGCCCAGGGACTCGCCAAGGCTGATGCCGCAGGGATCGAGGTTCTTCGAGACGGTATCGCCTACGCGCGTCGCCTTGACGACAACTTCGGCTCTCGTGCCGCCGCGCGGCCCGCGCTGGCGCAATACCAGCTCGTCACCAAGCTCCTCAGCCGCTCCCATCCCGACGACATCGAGCGGCAGCTTTGGGCATCGGCCGGCGAACTCAAGCAATTCCTCGGCTGGCTGGCCTTCGACCTCAACGACCCCACCCAGGCGCAGGCCCATCTCTACGAGGGAATGCACGCCGCCCGCAAGGCCGATGACGACCAACTCGCCTCGTACATCCTCGGCTACCTCGCCATCGTGGCCATCTACGACGGTCGGCCAACCGAAGGACTCGCCCTGGTCGAGACGGCCGAGGAACACGCCAAGCGCAAGGCGACCACCAACACCCGTTCATGGCTTGCCACCGTGACCGGCGAGGCACACGCCAACCTCCGCGAGGTCAACGACACCACGGCGGCACTTGGCCGTGCCGAAAGGCTCTACCGCACGGAGAAACGTAACGACGATCCGTCCTGGCTGTACCACTACGACCGTTCCGACATCACCAGCGCCGCCGGAACCTGCTGGTTGGTGTTAGGACACGCCGAGCAAGCGCGGACAGCGATGCAAGAGACTTTGGCGCTTTCGGGACCGTCATTCCTGCGTGAGCAGTCGGTGTATATGGCCCGGTTGGGCGAGAGCTACGTGCTTGATGGTGACATCGCCACGGCATGCGATCTGGCCGGTCAAGCGCTCAACATCGCCAGCGAAACCGAGTCGGCCCGAGGCGTGCAACGTGTGCGGGAACTCCGGGACCTCTTCCCGCAAGAACGCGCCAACGATCCGGCCGTTCGGGAGCTTGACGAGCGCTTGCGCGACGGCACTTTTCGGGTTGAATAGCAGGTCAACCGCATTGAACCGCAACGGCTTCCACGATTCATGACGCTCGGCGCACCGTCTCACTACTCAGCGCAGCTTGAACAAGCGTTGCCACTCGGGCGAGGATCGCCGGATCTTTTATCCGAGGAGGTAGCTTCTGCGCGGCCCTGGAACGCTCCAGCAGAAGTCGGACATCCTGATCCAGCTCAGAACCTTGAGGGGTTCTCCTGCCCTCGGTCACAAGCTCCGTCCGCTTAGGCAACGGCGGCCAACTCCTCGCGGGCGATGCGGCGCATCTCGCGCACGTTGACCGCCATCCACCGCGCCAGCAGCGCATCCCCAGCCGTGGTGTAGCCCCGTCCTTGGTACTCCCAGTCCGTGACCGACACCTGACCCTCCGGCGGGAGGGGGCAGCCGTCACGGTCCAGCTCCACCGCCGGCCCGTGGCGACGCCGGGCGACCCAGGCCCGCCGGGCAGCGCGCAGCGCCCGGAAGGTGGTCGAGTAGGCGTGGCTTTTGGTGGTGAAGTGGCCCCGGTAGCCGAGCGTGTGGCTCCACCGTCTGAGCCCGAGCCCGGCCAGCTCCCGCCGGCCGCCGAGCTGCCAGCAGGCCCGCACCATCGCCGCGACGTGTGGGGGTAGCGCCCGGGTGGCGGCCTCCAGCTCTGCCGCCGTGCGGATCGGCCGGTCCAGGGTGGTCCCGAAGGTCTCGGTGGCTTTGGTGGCGTACTTGGCGATGTAGCCGGCCAGCCGCCGCGCCGGCCACTCCTGCCCGTCCTTCTCGCCGTCGCCTTCGAACTCGGTCACGTCATGGTCGTGATCGTCGGGGAGGATCGGGCGGATATCGAGCTGCTCCCCCCAGCGCACCGGCCCGGCCGCCAGTCCCGGGATGGTCGGGATGGTCGGCGCCGGCACCGAGACCACCGCGACGGCCTCGCGGATCGCCTCAGCGAGCAGCTCAGCCGTGAAGGCGGCGGGCGGCGGGACGACCGCCGCGTCGTCACCGGCCGCCCGCCCGTCCAAGCGGACGACCGCGTGGTAGTGGACCAGGCCCCGGCGCTGGAACTCGGCCACCTTCAGATATGAGACCCGGACTTGGCGGCGCAGCTCCCGCCGCGACAGGCCCGCCAGCTTGGCCAGCGCCCGATGCAGGTAGATGGTGGTGCGTTGCCACAGTGCCGGAGCCGTCGCGTTCCACAGCACCGCCCCGGCCACGTCGTAGCAGTCCGCGCATAGCGGTTGGCCAAGCGCCGGGTCATCGGCTTCGTGGCGCATCCAGCAGCCCCGCCGCCGCCCATGCGGGCAGTGATCCCCGAGCTTGGCCGGGTGACACGGATAGATGGTCCCGCCGTGCGTCCTGGCCGTGTGGACCGCCCCGAAGCTTGGCGCGGTGAAGGTGGCGAACACCATCGGATGCCCGTCCACCGACGCGGGCGTCCCCTTGCCGCCTGCGATCCCGGCCCTGACGAGCTGGTAGGCGTCGGCACGGTAGACCTCCGCACACGGTGGGCACCGGGACGCCCGCCGGGTGCCGCACGCCTTCAGCAGGATCTTGTCCGGCTCCTGCGCCGTGTCGAACACCGTGTGGGCCTCGCCGGTTTGGGGGTCCACCTGTTCGATAGACCCGGCCAGTCGGACGGGATGGGCACAGTGGCCGGCTCCCTCGACCTGGCGGCGCCAGTTGTCGAACCCGGCCGGGTCGCCTGCGCGGGCGATGATGTCACCCAGCAGCCCCGCATCCAGCTCTAGCCCGGCGCCCTGGTCGGTGCTGGTGCTGGGGTGCTGGTGGGTTGCCGGGCGCGTTACAGTGGCAAGCGCCAGCGGAGGTCACATCCTTCGCCTGGTTGGGCGGGGGCGGGGTGCGTTGTCTCGCCAAAGGTCGCGCACCCCACTCCCGGATCTGTTGGGAGTCGTGCCGTCTCGCGGTTCCTCATTCGCCTCCGTTGCCTGGTCTGGCACCTGGTCCGTTGCGGCTCGAACGTCTGTCCGCCAGAGCGTAGCAACCACGCAGAGCGGTGCAACTGTTCGGATGTCCGCAAGACGGTATACAACGGGCACCAGCGCGCAGTAGCGGGCGCCAACGCGCACCGACGGTTAATGAGTGGGGATGCAGATATACGCCATGGAGCGTAGGCGGATACGACGCCGCCATTGTGGGCATCGCGCCTGATCAAACCGGGCAAAAGAGAACCACTCCCTTCGGTCGTCATGGACGGTTACCGCTGGGGAGTGGTAGAGCCAGAATAGCGAACCCGCGTTCGAGCCGACAAGTCCCGAAACCGCACGAACAGGTGGTTTCGTCTGTCAGCTTGCCGTCAGCCGCTCGCCCATCGTCGCCTGAACCTTCATCGCCTGGCATGTCGCCGACGCTCGTTCGCGTCCGGGCAGCGTCGTCTGCGCTGGTTGCATGGTCGTGGTGCGAAGTCGCGCCGATGCTTGGGTGGTTATGAGTTTCTTTACGGGTTCAAGGCCGCCATGCGGGCGGCCGCCTGCGGCGGCCGTCCTCGGCCGGCAACGACACGACAGCCACTGGGGAACCGGCCTCACCCTCCGCCCGCAGTGATTGATGGCCACGAGGCCCGAAGCACGTGCACTAACCCGCCGCGGTCATAGTCACGCGATTGCCGACGACGACGCCGTGCCAGCGCCGGGGCGGGCCAGGCTCGCTCTGATTCATCTGTATGGCGCTGCATAGGTGCATTTACGACCAATGTCTTATGGACGCCACTCAGGCCCCATGGGAGGATGCCCCCTGCTCAGGCGTCCACCGGCAACCAGGTTGCCGGGAAGGGGGGAGTCCCATGAGACTGCGGCTGCTGGCCTGGGGGGCGGTACTGGGCTTGCTCGTTGCGCTGCTCACCCCCATGGCGGCCCTCGCCCAAGCCGAGACCACCACGACCCACTTCAGCGACACCTTTACCGTTCGCGACTTCAACCCCTGCACCGGGGCGCCGGTCACGCTCACCGAGACGATGAAGGGTGTGACCCACGTCACTGCGCTGCCCGACGGCAGCTTCCACCAGACCACCACGGCGACTGTCCGCTCCACGCTCGTGCCCGACGATCCCAGCCAGCCGACCTACACGGGCAAGTCCACGGTCAGAGAGGGCGCGAACCTCAACAGCCAGAACAACTTCACCTCGACGTTCACCGCCGCCGGCATCCTCAGGGGCTCCGACGGCTCCAGGCTCACCGGCCACGTCGTGGCGCATATCACCCTGCACGGGGACGGTACCGTCACCGTCGAGTTCGCCAGAGAACGGATGAGCTGCCCGTAGCAGCATCGCCGATCCCTTTGGGGCGAGGAGCCTGGGATGCCCCTCGCCTCGCTGAGCGCCTGGTCCGCGCTGGGTCCGCACCGCATCGGGAACCGCTGGTCCTCGGTGGGCACGAGCGGTCACCACGGGGTAGAACAAAACCGCAGGTCGCCGGCCGTTGACGCTCGCGACCTCGGTCAGTGGAGCAGGGTGAACGCGGGTTCGAATCCCGCCTGCTTCCAACTCACGGTCCAACGGGCGGCCATGGGACAGCGGGTGCGCTTACCTCGGCCGCCGCGTCTCTCGAGCACGCACTCACCCATACCGCCCACACGTCCGGTGCTCGGGGCCGGCGCCTCTGCGCTTGGGCGCCCGGCGCCGGCCCGGCGCCTGGCGGTACGGTCTTTCATCACGCCCAGCACGCCGACGGCGCCCGTACCCGCAGCGCACCTCGCTAGTGCGACGTATCGGAGGTACCATCCCGGCCGGACGGCCACCTCGACCCCTCCGCGCCACTCCCGGCCGGGACGAGATCCGGCGTGCCATCCACGTGCCATAGACCGCGCACAACCCCGCGCAACCATGCACCGCCACGCCAACAGCAGACCGGCCACAGCCAGGATCAAGGGCCGGCAACCCCGAACGCTGGTTCGACCAGAAGTGCTTCCCAAGCTTGCGGTGAGGGTTCGATTCCCTTCGCCAGCGGCAACCGCGATGGTGCGGCAAGAGCAATGGCCTGTGCTAGAGTCCCGCCGTGTCTTCGCGAAGCTGGGCGGCAACAGTCTTCTTGACCTGCCTGACAGGCGCTCTCGCCAGCGGCATCCTCAAAGCGACGATGGCCGCAGCTATCCTTGTAGCCGGAGCCATCTTGTCCGCTATCTGGTTCGCCATTGATCCATGGGCCAGAAGATTACTGGACAAGCGGATACACGACTTGAAGGTGACTATAGAACACAAGGATTGGGAGTCCTTTCGTTATCAGGCGCTGATCTTAGAGATGAAAGTAAGGATTAAGAACAGAAAAAACAAACGAAAGCAACTTACGGGCTTCACATTTCAATTCGAGGGAGGAGGCATTCCAGCAGACTTCAATACTGAAGTGCAACAGGAAGTTTACCGCCGATCTCAGACGCATCCCATTCTTAGAAATATCTCGATCGTTGAGCCACGTACCACAGTGTCGGGCTGGATGGTCTATGCACTTCCGTTGAGAGAAGGCCCCGGTGAGCCTGTGTTCACATTCTCGGTAAGAGATGAACTTAACGTTGAATATGAGGCACGCAACAATGAGTAGCGGAGGACCTGCGGTATCATCCTGGCCGGACGGCCCCCTCGACCCTCCCGCGCCACTCCCGGCCGGCACGAAGCCAAGTTGGGGCATCGGTGGGGCATGGTCTCACAGTCAAGAAGGGTCACCAAGAGTCAGCAACACATCAGGACGCCCCAAATACCCAGATATGACGGCACCTGCAGATAGACGGAACAGGTGTTCGATTGCTGATAAGGAAGAGGTCGCAGACATTCTCGCTCGGGCCGTCTTGGGGCCGTCATCAGCATCGAATAGGTAGCCTGTTGGTCCTGGTGATGCCTCACACCGGGGCCGTCGCGGGGCCGTCACACCTACAGGGCAGCGAGTCCTCTCGCAGCACGCGAGTCCGAGAAAAGCAAGCTCACAGCAAGGCAAGCGAACCTCTGTTCTCCCTCGCACGGAGGCAGTCGGTGCTGCGATCAGTCGGGTGGCGGCTTGTTCCGGGTGCCGCAGCAGCTAACGTTTTGACCTGCCAGCATTCACAGTGGTCGGCAGGGCCATCCCTGGTAGCGGGTGTGAGCTATGGACCGTGCTGGATTGCAGGCATGGATTGCGTTGTACGAGCGAGCCTGGCGAACCCCCGGCACCGAGCTGCTGGCCGAGCTGTTCGCACCCCAGGCGACCTACCGGACCGCACCCTTTGAGCGGCCCTTCCAGGGTCTGCCCGCCATCATCGCCATGTGGGAGGCCACACGCGAGGGGCCCGAGGAAGCGT
>WNGD01006263.1_pt1 | contig 26192 bp, 30 predicted proteins | sample 5400671 | NCBI WGS metagenome assembly WNGD01 (sample SAMN13153369, study PRJNA577476) | soil metagenome | isolation source: 40 cm soil or saprolite under grassland replicate 2 | place: USA:California | collected 2016-06-15
GCGACCCATGCGCCCCTGTGGAACACGATCTCCATCTCGGGCTACCACATCCGCGAGGCAGGTTCGACCGCCGCCCAGGAGCTGGCCTTCACCCTCGCGGACGGCATGGCTTATGTCGACGCCTGCCTCGAGCGCGGAATGCACATCGACGATTTCGCCTCGCGCCTCTCCTTCTTCTTCGATGCCCACATCGACTTCTTCGAGGAGATAGCGAAATTCCGCGCCGCGCGGCGGATCTGGGCGCGCTGGATGCGCGAGCGATACGGCGCGCAGCAGGAGCGGTCGTGGAAGCTGCGTTTCCACACGCAGACCGCCGGCGTATCGCTCACCGCTCAGCAGCCGGAGCTCAACATCGCGCGGACGGCGATCGAGGCACTGGCCGCCGTCCTCGGCGGCACGCAGTCGCTCCACACCAACGCCATGGACGAGGTGCTTGCGCTGCCGACCGACAGGGCTGCGCGCATAGCATTGCGAACCCAGCAACTGCTCGCGTATGAGACGGGCGCAGCGAACACGATCGACCCACTTGGCGGGAGCTACTTCGTCGAGGCACTGACGGACGAGATGGAGCGCCAGGCCGAGGCGTACTTCAAGCGCATCGACGAGATCGGCGGCGTCATACCCGCGATCGAGGTCGGTTTCTTCCAGAAGGAGATCGCCGACGCCGCGTTTCGCTATCAGAAAGAGCTCGAGCTGAAGCGCCGGATCGTGGTGGGTGTGAACGACTTCACGGTCGACGAAGAGGAACCCATCGACATCCTGCGTATCGACCCCAGGCTCGAATCCGAGCAGTCGGAACGGGTCCGCGACGTGCGCCGCAAGCGCGACCAGGCCAGGTGCACGAACGCCCTCCACAGTCTGCGCAAGGCCGCGGCGGGCACCGACAACCTGATGCCCTACATCCTCGACGCGGTGCGCGCATACGCGACCGAGGGCGAGATCATGCAGGCCATGATCGAGGTCTTCGGCACGTACACCGAAACGGCCGTCGTCTGATGCCCTCGACCGCCGTACGCCCAGTCCGGATCGTGGTCGCCAAGGTTGGGCTGGACGGCCACGACCGGGGCGTGAAGGTGGTCGCCCGAGCCCTGCGCGACGCCGGTTACGAGGTGATCTACACGGGGCTCCGTCAGACTCCCGAGATGGTGGTCGATGCAGCGCTCCAGGAGGACGCTCAAGTGATCGGCCTCTCCATCCATTCGGGTGCGCACATGACGCTCTTCCCGGCGGTGGTCGAAGAGCTGAAGCGGAGGAAGGCGACGGACATCATCGTCTTCGGTGGCGGCATCATCCCGGACGACGACATCACCGCGCTCAAGAAGCGCGGCGTGGAGAAGATCTTCACCCCCGGCACCCCGCTGCAGGACATCGTGGATTGGCTGCGTAAGCGTTTTCCAGATTCGCCCACCAAGTAATCGCGACATCGAATAACATCGGCATCGCGAATGTCGAGCGAGCCTCCGGACCAGGTCCCGCCGCCGCCCAGCGGTCCTCCGCCGGGCGATCAGCCGCCGAGCGGGCCGCCCAGCCCGCCGCCGGCGGGACAGCCGCCCCCGCCGCCGGGACAGCCGCCCCCGCCGCCGATGCAGCCCTATCAACCTGCTCAGCCGGGTTACAGCCAGCCGTATCCCTACGCCGCGGCGGCTCGTCCCGACGCCCAGGGCACGATGCCCGCGATGGTCCTCGGCATCGTCGCCCTCGTGGTGTCCCTGGTGGGTTGCGACTGCTGGTTCCTCGAGATCGTCGCCGTCCCGCTCGGCATCGTCGCGATCGTGATGGGCATCAACGCGCGCAACCGCGCCAACGCGAGCCAGGGCGGCCTTGGTGGAAGCGGAAAGGCGCTGGCCGGGATCATCACCGGTGCGGTCGCGGTGGGCGTGGGTGCGATCGCCGTGGTCCTCGCGCTGGCGTTTGCCGGATTGAGCGGCTCGGGCATCCTCAACAACCTGATCGCAACCCCGACGCCGACCTAGGAGCACTTATCTCTTCCCCACTGGTGGGGAAGTCCGGCCCGAAGGGCCGGGATGGGGCTGGCTAAGCACCTAACTTGCGGTGACCACGGTCCCCGCGATCTTGTCGTGGAGTCCCTGCTTTTGGGGATCCCAGAACATCCACAGCCAGGCGATCGCGCCGAACACGCACAGCGTGAAGCTGACCTCGAGCCACCAGACGAAGCCGCGCAGGATCGCCTTGCCAAGGGTCGGGAACTGACCCGTGGCCCGGTCGCGGACCCGAAATCCGAACACCATCATGCCGATCGTCTGGCCCCGAGAGCTCCAGAAATAGCCCAAATAGGCGAGCGCGACGACCAGGTCCACGAGGCTGGAGGCACCGTGATTGCCATTGGTCACGCCTTCGACCGTGCCGAAAAGCGCTCCTACGATCACGACGTCGATCAATCCACCGACGACGCGCAATCCGGGGGCCGCGTACGCAGCGGTGGGTGAGGTGGAGTAGCCAGCGCCTGGGCTCAAGGGCTTGCCGTAAGGTCGCCCCATCCCCGGCTACGCCGAGTCCTTCCCCTCGAGGTGGGGAAGAGTTGGGTTCACCAAGGTTGGCGTATCATAGGCGCGCCTCTCCACCAGAGGCGCTGCCATGCAACTCAAAGCCTCGGCCCGCCAACCACTCGGCAAACGCTCGCGTCGCATGCTGCGCGAGGGCAAGCTTCCTGCCATCGTGTACGGACACAACACTGAGGCGACCCCGATCACACTCGACCGGCTCGAGTTTCAGAAAGTTTTCGTCAAGTCAGGACGCACACACCTGGTCGACCTCGGCCTCGACGGCGACCGCACCGAGAAGGTGCTGGTCCGCGAGATCCAGACCCATCCCCGACAGCTGGGACCGATCCATGTCGATTTTTACCAGGTCAACCTGCAGGAGAAGATCGAGGTCGAGGTCCCTGTCCACTTGACCGGCGAGTCGGCCCCTGTCAAGCGTGGTGACGCCGACATCCTCCAGCCTCTGCACGCGATCCGCGTGGAGTGCCTGCCTTCGGACATACCCGAGTCGTTCGAGGTCGACCTCACGCCCCTCGAAGAGATCGAGATGGAGCTCCGGGTCGCGGATCTCACGGTGCCGAAGGGCGTGACCCTGCTGGTGGACGCCGAAGAGTTGGTCGTCAAGATCGTGCACAAGCGCGAGCTCAAGGTCGAAGAGGAGATTCCGGCCGCGGAAGCCGCGGTCCCGGCCGAGGGCGAGGCCGCGGCCGAGGGCGAGGCTCCTGCCGCCGAGGAAGCCGAGACCGAGGAATGAGGCTGGCCTCCATCGGAGGCTGGACCGTTCCCCTTCCTGACTACGTCTACTACCCGGCCGTCGTTGTCGTCGCCCTGGCCGCGACATACGTCATCGCGCGGGTTGTCTCGAGGTTCGTGGGCGAGAAGCTGCGCGAGCGCCAGATGCGCGCAGACATGGTCGTCGTCACGCGCCGCGCCATCACCGCCCTGGTCATCGTGGTCGGCATCTTCCTGGCGCTTGGGTGGGCGGCTCAGAACTCGAACGTCACCCTGTTCGGCCTCTTGCTCGCGACCGTGGTCGCGGCACTAGGGGTGCAGCAACTCCTCCAGGACTATGTTTCGGGCTACTACATACTGCTCGAGCGCCACATCAGGATCGGGGATCGGATCACATTCGACACGCAGTCGGGAACCATCACCGATGTCCGGCTTCGCGTGACCCTGATCAAGAGCGATGAGGGCGACCTGATCGTGGTTCCGAACTCAGAGCTTTTCACCAAGCCGGTGACCGTCCACGGCGCGACTCCTGCGATCGATGCTAGGACAGCGCCCCCAAAGTAATCCGGTACATCGCCTCGAGCTTCTTGCCATCGAGCTTGCACTCCTCGGCCAGCAGCTCGGTGAACATCTGCGAGGCGGCTTCGACATGAATTCCGGCCGCGACCTGCGTCGCCAGCGAGCGCAGGTGATAGGTGTGGTCGGGCCGGTCTGACGAATCCTCCAGCCGCACCTTGACCTGGTCCAGCTGGACGAACTCCGACCAGCGCTTCACCTCCGCGGCTCCGGTTTCCTCCGCGTCGGAGAGATGCAGACAGTTGAGTCCGCCGAAGATCCCATAACGCTCGCGCAGCGAGCCGGGACGCGACTTCGCGATCTGCGTCTCGCCGAGCTCGTAACGCATCTGCTTCAGCGACTCCGCCGATGCCGTGACGCGTCCGACGACCACCGGCAGCGCGGACATGAAATCGACAAGCCACGGAAAGAACGGCCGTCCCTGCAAGAAGCCGTAGTGCCCCTCGATCAATGTCGCGGGCGGCTGAAACCACTCCAGCGACTCCACTTTCCACTCGCGCTCGGACGAAAGCCAGCCCCAGATTCCGGCCCGCGCGGCCAGTCGGTACGCAGCGTCGGGTTTGAAGATGAGCAGCGCATCAGCCAATATTTGGCCCAGACGTTGCGTTTGGCGCCCGGGGTCCCCCCGGCCGCGACTATGCCTTCAAGGTCTCCGGACGATGACTGTGGAAGGGCTTAAGACAAGCCCAACCGTATACCGGAGGGTGAGCAGGCCCGGCGCGAAGCGCCGTCCTGCCAGGGCTCCCGCGGCGCAGCCGCGGGAACATCTTTGGGTTCCCGCTCATACACCTCCGACGTTGCCTTGGCGGCCGGGGTCCCCCCGGCCGCGACTATGCCTTCAATGTCTCCGGACCATGACTGTGGAAGGCTTTGAAAAAAGGCTAAACCGTATACCGGAGGGTGAGCAGGCCCGGCGCGAAGCGCCCGGCCGATGAGCGGGAACCATCTGGGTTCCCGCTCATACTCCTTTACGATCGCGCGGGTTGGGCGAGTACACCTTGCGGCTTTTCAGCTTCTCCGGCATGTGTACTTGATTGGCGACGCCACCCTCATAGTCGTGCGCGTACTTGTAGTCGCGTCCATAGCCCATCGACTTCATCAGACCGGTCGGCGCGTTGCGCAGGTGCATCGGCACGGGCTCGTTGCCGGTTTCCTGGATCAGCTCGCGTGCCGCGCCGTATGACGTGAGCGCCGAGTTGGACTTTGGCGCCAGCGCGAGGTAGAGCGCGGCTTCGGTCAAAGGCAGCACGGCCTCGGGCATCCCGACGAAATGCGCGGCCTGCTGCGCGGCGACCGCGACCGGCAAAGCCTGAGGGTCGGCCAGCCCTATGTCCTCGGCGGCCAGGATGACAAGCCGGCGGGCGACGAACATCACGTCTTCGCCCGCCTCCAGCATGCGCGCCATCCAGTACACGGCCGCGTCAGGGTCGCTGCCGCGGACGCTCTTGATGAGCGCGGAGACGATGTCGTAGTGCTGGTCGCCCGCCCGGTCGTAAAGCAGATGTCTTTGCTGCATGGCGTTCTCCACATTCTCGAGCGTGATGGCCCCTTCACCCGCGAGGGCAGCCGCGGCCTCGAGCCCGTTGAGCGCCACGCGGGCGTCGCCACGCGCGACCTCCAGCAGCGCCTCCCGCGCGTCGTCCTCGATGTTGGCGCTCAGCTGTTGCTGCCCGCGTTCCACGACCTGCTTCAGCTCGTCGCGACTCAGCTGCTCGAGGCGAAAGACTCGGCTCCGCGAGAGCAGCGGCGAGATCACCTCGAAGGACGGGTTCTCTGTGGTCGCACCGATGAGCGTCACGATCCCGTCCTCGACGTGAGGCAGGATGGCGTCCTGCTGGGCCTTGTTGAAGCGGTGGATCTCGTCGATGAACAGAACGGTGCGCAAGCCGGCCCTGCGGTGGACCTTGGCCTCCGCGACGACCTTGCGCAGGTCCGCCACGCCCGCGGTCACGGCTGACATCGCGACCATACGGGCGCTCGTCTCGCTCGCGAGAAGCCCCGCCAGGGTCGTCTTGCCGCTCCCCGGCGGCCCCCAGAGGATGATGCTCGGCAGGTTTCCGCTGCGCGTGAGCTGGCGGAGGACGGCGACCACCTTGTCCTGACCGACCATGTGCTCGAACTTTTTGGGGCGCAAACGCATCGCCAGCGGCGCTTGCGGCTCCGCCCCCGCCGGGAGCGGAAAGAGCTCACCCTGGTCTGTCATCGATCTTGATTCTGACCGCCGGCTTGGCTTGTCGAGACCGAGATCGGGGCCCTGTCCCTAGAATTCGCCCCCATGACTACCTGCTGGTACTGCAGCTCGGAGGTTCCGGAGATCTCCCAGTACTGCCCCAGCTGCGGCCACAGCCAGACCGACCGGACCTCCAGCCCGCTTTTTGGGGTCGTCGACCCGACCACCGGGATCTGGAACTCGAAGTTCGTCAACGCGCTGGTCGGCCAGGAGGCCAACCGCGCCGTGCGCTACCACCGGCCGCTGTCGATTCTTCTCATCGAGCTCGACCACGCGCAGCACATCCACAAAGAGCTGGAGCAGGTCCAGGTCGAAGGATTGCTCCGGGAGATGGCCGAACGGCTCGGCCAGGCCATCCGCGACACTGACACCGTGGGGTTTCTCGACGCCGACGGACCGCCGCACTTCGCGATCGTCCTCCCCGAGACCGACGAACAGGGGGCGGCCCTGGCGGCAGATAAGATCCGGCGCTCGATCGCCTCGCACGACTTCGGCACCACTGGTGCGTGGAAGCGCATCACAGTCAGCTGTGGCGCCGCCACTGTCGACCCCGGCTACCGGCCCGCGGACGAGGCGGGCATGATGAACCGCCGCGAGTACACGGGCAATCTCCTTCGCGAGGCCTACCAGGCGCTCGATTCCGGCCGCTCGGCCGGGACGAATCGGACCACGGTCGGCGTCTACAAACGCTGAACCGGTTCTATCTCATCCGCCACGCGGATGTCGAAAACCCCCACCGGCTGCTGTATGGGCACCTCCCAGGCTTCAGTCTCAGCGCTCTTGGGCGCGCGCAGGCGGCGGCCGTTGGCGAGAGCCTGAGGTCCGCCGCCGTGAGGCGCATCATCCACAGCCCGCTGGATCGGGCAGGCGAGACAGCTGAGATCATCGCCCAGGCGCTGACGCCTCCTCCGATCCGGGAGTCCGACTTTGACCTTCGCGAGTCTGATTTTTCGCGTTACCTGCAGGGGGTGCCCTACTGGCAGATTCCTGTTCGTCGCCCCCTGTGGCTGGTGCACAAAGCAAAGCGCGGCCTGCTGCCGGGCGACGAGTCCATGGAGGTGTTGGGCGGACGCATTCTGCGCATGGTGCGCCGCCTCGCGCGTGAGCATCCCGGAGACACGATGGCGCTCATCAGTCACGCCGATCCTCTGGATGCCGCCTGGATCCTGCTTGATGGACGTCCGCAGAACGAGCGCGAGATGCATCGCAAACAAATCCAGAAGGCCGGGATGTTGCAGCTGGACATGGACGGTGAGACGGCCAAAGCCTGGGAGTATATTCCGGCGCCCAAGGTGGAAACGCCGGCTACTGCGGCAGCTTGACGCCGCGTGAGGCGATTTCCGAAAGACTTCCTGTGGGGCACTTCGAGCGCGGCGCATCAGGTCGAAGGCGACAACCGCAACTGCGAATGGTGGGAGTGGGAGCACGAACGAGGACGAATTGCGAACGGCGACTCGTCAGCCGTTGCGTGCGACAGCTACCGTCGCTACCGCGAAGACGTCGCGCTGCTGCGCGAGCTGAAACAGAATGCCCACCGGCTTTCCATCGAGTGGTCGCGGATCGAGCCGTCAGAAGGCGTCTTCGATTCGCGACAGATCCGCCACTACAGAGACGTGCTCGGCGAGATGCGCGAGCAGGGGATCGCGCCGATGGTCACGCTGCACCACTTCACGAACCCGCTCTGGTTCGTGCGCAAAGGAGGATGGATCTCGCCCGACGCACCACGCGCCTTCATCCCGTTCGTGCATCGCGTCATCGATGAGCTCGGCGATCTGGTCGACATCTGGTGCACGATCAACGAGCCGAGCATCTACGCCGCCAACGGGTGGATCACCGGCGAGTTTCCTCCCGGCCGTCATGGCGACTTCGCAGCGCTGTACCGCGTGACGCGGAACATGCATCGGGCGCACGAGCTTGCCTATGCGGTGATCAAGCGCCGATGGCCTGATTCTCTGGTCGGCCTCTCGCATCACAAGTTCCTGTTCCTGCCCGCTTCCTCGAAGCGAAGGGATCGCCTCGCGGCGAGCGTAACTCAGGCCGTGACCGACCGCTGGCCTGTCCGGCCCGGCCGGCTTCGGCCGATCGTCGAGGCGACCAGCGATTACATAGGCATCGCTCACTACTGGGGTCAGATGTGCGCGTTCGATCCGCGGCGACCAGGTAGCCAGTTCGTCCGGCGATTCAATCCACCCGGCCCGGTGAACGAGATGGGCTTCGTCTCGGATCCTTCGTGGATGCGCGGCGTTCTCAAAGACCTTGCGCGCTACCGGAAACCCGTGTACGTGACCGAGAACGGACTCGCCACGGCGGACGACGCGCCGCGCGGGAAGTACCTGACCGACGTGCTGGGCGAGGTGCATGCGGCGATCGAGGACGGGGTCGACGTGCGCGGGTACTTCCACTGGACCAACCTCGACAATTTCGAGTGGGCCCGCGGCTACACGGCACATTTCGGGCTCATCGCGGTCGACCGCAGGACGCTGGACCGGACCGTCAAACCGAGCGGCCGCCTCTATGCGCGGATCGCCACCGCGAACGGCCTGGCCTCTTAACTAGACTCAGCGCGATGACCCGCCGGTCGGTTGGGCTGGGGGCCGCGGCGATCGTCCTCGGCTCGGTCCTGATGCTGTCCCTCGTCTGGGGACTTCAGCATGCGGCGCTGTCCAACCCGCCCGTGCTTGGCCGCAGCGCGCCCGGCCTTGCCATCCAGCCGGTCGTGGGCGATCGCGTCAGCGTCTCCGAGCTCCACGGCAAACCCGTCGTGCTGAATTTCTGGGCCTCCTGGTGCGGGCCGTGCGTCGAAGAGGGCGCTGTGCTGGCTGCAGCCTCGAACGCCTATCCCGACGTCGCATTCGTCGGGGCCGACAATCGCGACACCACGACGGGATTCCATGCCTTCGAGCAGCTGCACCCGCACCCATATCCTGCCGGCCCGATCGTCTCGGGGTCGTACCAGTCATATGGCGTTGCCGGGCTGCCCGCGACGTTCTTCATCGACTCGGATGGAGTCGTCGTCGCATCCTTCATCGGCCCGCTCGAGGCGAAGACGCTGGGCCACTACGTCGGGCTTATCGCGACATGACCATGGCGTTGAGATGGGGCATTCCTGTAGCGGTGGTCGCGGCCTGCGTCGGATATCTGATCTTCGCCGCCACTGGCGGTTCGAGCGAGTACTACGTGACGGTCTCCGAGCTGCGGGCGCACACCCAGCCGGGTGACGTGCGCGTCGCCGGTGTGGTGCAGGACGACGTGCAGAAGAGCCAGGGCGGCCTCCACGTGACCTTCACCGAGAAAGACGGCACCGCGTCGATGCCAGTGGAATACTCGGGCGCGCTTCCCGATATCTTCAAACCCGGCATCACCGTGGTCGCGGCGGGACGGCTGGGGAGCGACGGTGTCTTCCACGCCACGACGCTGCTCGCGAAGTGCCCCTCGCGCTTTTCGACGCAACCCTACACATCGTGATTCTCGGCTACCTCGGCGCCGGCGCCCTGCTCGCCGGGCTCGTGCTTGGCGGATTCTCGACGCTGCTTTCCTTCTGGGCGGGCGCGCGCGAGAGCCCGGTCTTCATCCAGGTCGCACGCCGCGCGTTCTACGGGGCTGCGGGGATGACCGTGCTGGCGTCGGTGGTGCTCGAAACGGCCCTGCTCACGCACGATTTCTCGCTTGCGTACGTCGCCGAGCACGCCGACCTGTCGACGCCGATCGCCCTCGTCGCAGCGGGCTTCTACGGCGGCCAGGAGGGTTCGCTGCTCTACTGGACGTTGATCCTCGGCGTGCTGGGCACCGCCTCGCTCCTCGCGAGCGCCCGTCTGGGCGATCGGGTCGCCGCGTACGCCGCGGGGATCCTCGCCGCGATCCTCACCTTCTTCCTCTTCGTCCTCGCTGTCGTGGCGAGCCCGTTCGAGCTCCTCTCGGTCACGCCGCCCGACGGTCTCGGCCTGAATCCGATCCTCCGCGACAGCGGGATGCTCATCCACCCGCCGGTGATCCTCGCCGGCTTTGCCTCATTTGCCATCCCGTTCGCCTTCGCATGCGCGGCGCTGATGGCCGGCCGCGCCGATGCATCATGGATCAGGCACACGCGGCGGTTCGCGCTCCTCGCGTGGAGCCTGCAGACGACCGGGCTCCTGCTCGGAATGTGGTGGGCCTACCACGTGCTCGGCTGGGGCGGCTATTGGGGATGGGACCCGGTCGAGAACGTCGCGCTCATGCCGTGGCTCGCCACCACGGCGTACCTGCACTCCGCGCAGGTCCAGGAGAAGCGAGGGCGCATGCGCGCGTGGAATTTCGGGTTGGTCATCCTCGCGTTCCTACTCGTCGTGTTCGGCACATTCATCGTGCGCAGCGGAGTCGTGCCTTCGGTGCACACGTTTGCGATCAGTGCGATCGGGCCATGGTTTCTGGGCTTTCTTCCCTCGCCGCGCCGGTCTCGCGCGAGGGTGCTTTCGTCCTGCAGAACCTGTTGCTGATCGGGGTGGTTGCCGTCGTCATGTGGGGCACCGTCCTTCCGCTGGTCTCCGGCTTGTTGGGCGGCGAGCGAGTCGCCAGCACCTCCTATTACGAGCGAGCGGCCGCACCTCTGCTGGCGGCGATCCTGGCCTTGATGGCCGCCGGGCCTCTCCTCCCCTGGCGCCGCGCCGGGAGGCCGACGCTGCGCGCGCTGCGGTGGCCCGTCGCCGGCGCCGGGATCGTCTCCATCGGAATGCTTGCCGCCGGTGTGCGCTCGCTGCCGGCGCTGATCGGCGTCCCGCTCGCGGCCGCCGCGGCGACGACAGTGTTGTCGGAGTACGGCAGGGCGCTGCTCAAGAGACCCGAGATCCTGGTCCGCAAGCGGCGTCGTTACGGTGCGTACCTGGCGCATCTCGGGCTCCTCGTGGCCGCGGTCGGTATCGCCGCGTCGCAGCTCGGCCAGCAGGAGAAGGACGTGACTCTCGCCCCCGGCCAGGCGGTGACGGTCGCCGGCTACACGCTCACGTACACAGGTTCTGAGCACCGGCAGCTTGTCGATCACACTGAATTCATCACCGCCATGCGTTTCGGCGCGCAGACGCTGGAGCCGTCCCGCGCCACCTACGCGGGCCTGGGCGGCCAGGCGCTGACCCACGTCGCGATCACGACGACGCCGTTCGCGGACGTGTACGTAGTCCTCGCCGCCGCTAATGAGGACGGCTCGGCTTCGTTTCGGGTGTTCGTCAACCCTCTGGTGACATGGATCTGGGCCGGGGGTGCGGTGATCATCCTCGGTGTCGTGTTGGGCAACGCCGGCCAGGCGAGCCTCGTTGAGGAGTTGGCAAGGCGCCGGATCCCGATTACGCTCCCCGCGTAGGCATGGCGATCATCGTCGCGACGCTGCTCCTGTTTCTGGCGGGGCCGTTCGTGCTCTGGCCGCTGCTCAAGACGCCGGAGGAAATCGACGTCTCCAAACACCCACCCGCCCCTTCGCGGCGGCCTCCCCGGCGAGCGGGGAGGCTTGACTCATGAGCGTGATCGTCGCCAACGGCCTGACGCACTGGTTCGGGCACGAGCACGCGCTGGACAGCGTGGACCTGGTGGTCGACACCGGCGAGCACGTGGCCGTGCTCGGTGAGAACGGCGCAGGCAAGACGACCCTGCTGCGTATCCTCGCGACCGCGATGCGGCCCACGTCAGGCCGTCTCGAGATCGCCGGGCTCGACGCGCACCGGGAGCGCCGGCGCCTGCGTCACTACCTCGGCTATACCGGACACGCGCTCGGCCTCTATCCGGCGCTATCGACCGCCGAGAATCTCGAGTTCTTCTGCGAGCTGCAGGGCACCCCGCGATCGCGGATCGATGAGGTCCTCGAGGCGGTCGGCCTTGCGGCGACGGCACAGCGCCGCGCCGCTCAGCTGTCCCGCGGCATGCAGCAGCGGCTGGCCATCGGCCGCGCCATACTGCACGACCCTCGCCTCCTCATCCTCGATGAGCCCGACGCCAGCCTTGGCAGCGACGCGGCAGAGCTGCTGACCCGCGTGATGGACGGCCGGACGGTGGTCCTCGCCACCCATGATCGCGCGCTCGCCAACAGGTTGTGTCCGCGGACCCTGGAGCTGCGCCACGGCCGATCGGTCGGCACGGCCACCCGGCTCCACGTCGTGAAGTGAACCCGTTCAACGTCGCGGTCGCCGTCGCCCGCAAGGACCTTAGGTCCGAATGGCGCACGCGCGAGATGGTGCCGGCCCTTGCCCAGTTCATCATCCTGGCCCTGCTGATCGCGAACTTCGGGTTCCAGATCGACTCGCATAACGCCCCGTCGATCGCGCCGGGAATCCTGTGGCTGGCTCTGGTGTTCGCGGGCCTGGTGGCGTTCGGCCGCACCTTTGCCGCGGAGCGTGACCAGGCGTCGCTCGAAGCGATGCTCCTGACACCGGCTTCCCCGGTCGCGATCTTCGCGGGCAAGGCGATCGCGGCCTCTTTGCTGCTCATCGTGTGCGAGGTGGTGATGCTGCCGGCGCTCTCGCTCTTCTTCGGCACGCCGCTGGGCGCGGACATGGTCGTCGCTGTCCTGCTTGCGACCGTCGGCATGGCCGCCCTCGGCTGCCTCTTCGCCGCCCTGGTGGCGCGGGTCAGGGCTCGCGAGCTGCTGCTGCCGTTACTCACGCTGCCGCTGTGGATCCCGCTCATCATCGCGGGCGGCCAGGCGGTGCAATCCACGATGGGTCTGCCCGGCAGCTATTCGGAGGCCATCGGCCTGCTGATCGACTTCGACATACTCTTTGTCGTGCTTACCTCGCTGGCCGCTCGTTTCGTGCTCGATGAATAAGTACGAGAAGGCAGCCGCGGCCGCGGTCGCGCTGATGCTCGTCGCCGGCGCGGCGATCTTCTTTTTCGCGCCGACCGACTACCTCCAGGGCCCGGTGCAGCGGATCTTCTACTTGCACGTGAGCTCGGCCATCGCCGCTTATGGATGTTTCGCGGTGGTGCTCGTCGGCGGGATCATCTACCTGCGCACGGAGAACCCAGCCGCGGATCGTTTTGCCCGCGCGGGCGCTCTTGTCGGCCTCGTTTTCACGACGGTCACGCTGGTGATGGGCATGCTCTGGGCGAAGCCGATCTGGGGCACCTTCTGGACCTGGGACGCCCGCCTGACGTCGACGTTGGTGTTGTGGATGATCTACGCGGGCTACCTGCTCGTCCGCAGGCTGGCTGATCCAGGACGTCAATCGGCCCGACTCGCGGCGGTCGTCGGCATCTTCGGCTTCATCGATGTCCCCGTGGTGCACTTCAGCGTCACCTGGTGGCGGACGCAGCATCCGGGTCCGATCATCGTCAACGACGCGCTACCGCCGCAGATGCTCATGACATTTCTGTTGACGCTCGCCTGCACGCTCGTTCTTGCCGCGGCCATGATCGCGATCCGCTATCGGATCGAGACAGTGCTCGACGCGCGCCTCAACGTGTCCGAGCCCGCGAAGGTCATCGCGGCGAAGCGCGAGGCCGAGCCCGCCAGATGACTTATGACTCCGATGTGAACCCGGTCATTTACCTCGCCATCGCGTACGGGTTCGCCATCGCGTCCCTCGGCGGCTACCTCGCCTGGTCGCTGCGCAAGCTTCGCCGGCTAGAACGCAAGCAGTAGTCGTCGGCGCCGGCCCAGCCGGCGACGCGGTCGCGGCCGGTCTTCGCGACGGCGGCTTTCAGGGTCGCGTCGTGCTGATCGGCGGCGAGCAGCATCTGCCGTACGAGCGGCCGCATCTTTCGAAGGGCTTCCTCGCGGGGACGGTGCCACCGACTCGCCTCGCGCTTCGCCCCGCGGATCAGTACCGCGAGCTGGAGATCGACCTCGAGCTTGGCGACCGGGCGCTCGACCTCGGCATTCCCGAGAGGAGGGTGTTGCTGGCAAGCGGCAAGACGATCGGTTGGGACCTGCTGTGCATCGCCACGGGCTCGGATGCCAGGCGCCTCCCGGGTCTCGAAGGGGCCGTCTACCTGCGCGAGCTGCCTGCGGCCGAGACCCTGCGCAGCAAGATCGAACGCGGTCTGGCTCTCGACATCGTCGGCGCGGGGTTCATCGGCTGCGAGGTCGCCGCCGTGGCGCGCCAGAGAGGATGCGAGGTCCGGCTCTTCGAGGCGCTTGCCCAGCCGTTGCTCCGGGTGCTGGGCGCCGAGGTCGGCGGCTACCTCGCGGATGTTCACCGTGGCCATGGGGTCGACTTGCGGCTGGACGCCCAGTCACCGCCGGACGCCGACCTCGTCGCCGTGGGGTCGACGCCACGCACCGAGCTCGCCGACCGAGCGGGGCTCGAGATCGATCGCGGCATCGTGGTCGACGACCAGGGCCTGACCTCGGAGCCCGGCGTCTTTGCGGCCGGAGATGTGACTCGGTTCTTCCATCGGCTGTTCGAGACCCGGATTCGCGTCGAGCATTTCCAGACTTCGCAACGGCAGGGATTCGCAGTCGGTCGCACGATGGCCGGTCAAGGTAAGCCGTTCGCGGAGGTTCCGTGGTTCTGGTCAGACCAGTACGACTTGAACCTTCAATACGCCGGTGGGGGACTGGCCTGGGACGAGATCGTCGTACGCGGTGACATCGGCAAGGCCCCGTTCACGGCGTTCTATCTCAGCGCAGGGCGGATGATCGCCGCCGCCGGGGTCAACGACCACCACACCGTGGCACGCGCGCGGCGTCTGATGGAGGCGCGCAAAGAGCTCACTCGGCTGCAGCTGGCTGATCCGACGTTTGATCTGAGGCGAGCGCTTGCCTGAGCTTCGGAGCAAGCCCATAGACGATGCGCTCGGTCAGGCCCCAGACGCGGCTCTCCTCATGGGCGAGATACCAGGTCAAGCGTTATCGCCAGGAGGCCTTCGAGCTCGCTTGGATCGTGCACAAAGGACTCCACCGGGTCGGGCAGGTAGGCGACGAAGGGAACCACCGAAAAGTTTGTGACGGCCGCGTAGATCATGTCGCCTGCGCCCAGCGGTACCAGGCGGCCCACCGGAACGCCGATCTCCTCCAGGACCTCGCGCTCCGCGGCCTGCCACGCCGACTCCCCGGGATGGACGCCTCCGCCTGGTAGGGCGACCTGTCCGGGGTGGTCCCTGAGGTCGGCTCGGCGCCGGACGAACGGGACCATCCAGTTGCCGTTCACCTTCTCGCGGTAGAGGAGGAAGACGACCGCGGCGGGCCTCGCCCCCTTTCTGAACTCGCCCCAGCCGTCGACCGGCTTGAAAACGTGAGCGAGGCGGCCGAGAAATGGGTCCCCGATCTGCCTCATGGGAGCCGGTAAGCTAGGAAAGGTAGCTGGCCATGATTGACCACACCAACGGCCGCATCGAGCAGCAGCAGAGGGTGCTCCGGCGCGAGAACCGCCGCCGGTACGCCTTCCAGCGCATGCTGCAGGCCACCGACCGGGTGCTCTGGCGTCTCGAGGAGATGAATCGGGACGGCGTGCGCACGGTGCCGAAGCGGGTCCGGGTGGAGATCCGCGAGGTGGTCGGGACCATGCCGATCCACGTCGCCGAGCCGCTGCGGGACAGCGGCCGGGTCCAGGACACGCTGGACAGCATGTTCGAGGTCCAGGAGCGCCTTTTCAGGTGGCGCTATCCCGACTGGCACGACTTCGATCCCGAGGGCGGCGAGCTGGACGTCGTAGCTTCCTAGGTCCCGCTGGCGCCGGTCAGAAAGAGGTCGGTGGCGAAAGCCGTCAAGAATCCCGCCAGCAAGCCCCACGCGAAGTTGGTCGGGGTGCTGATCCGGCGGCCAAGACTGAACAGCTCGTTGAGCACGTAGAGCAGCGCGCCGGCGGCGACCGCCAGGAACGCGATCGAGAAGTAGCTCGAGTTGGCCAGGTAGCCGATCCACGTGCCCAGGAATGTAGGGCCTCCGCCGATCAGTCCCGCAAGGCCCAAAAAACCCCACGAGGCTTTGTTCGTGTCGGTCGTCATCGGGGCCGCGATGCCACAGCCCTCGGTGATGTTGTGCAGCGCAAACCCGACCGCCAGCACGCCCGTGAACGCGATTGCTCCGACGTGCGCCGATTCGCCGATCGCCAGTCCCTCCGACAGGTTGTGCAGGCCCAGGCCAGTGGCGATCGCCAGCGACAATGACCGCGCGCTCGGGTTCGGGTGATCGTGGCGCAGGTGGCTGAAGACTGTGCGGTTGAAGTAGACAAGCCCCAGCAGTCCGACCGCGATTCCGGCCGCGAAGATCGCCGCCATGGCCGCAAACGGTCCCGCCTGACCCTGCCCGACCGCGACCTCGACCGGTCCCGCGGCATGAGTGAGGATGTCCCACAGAAGAAAGACGAGGATGCCGGTCGCGAAAGCGTTCAGGAATCCCTGCACAGGCTTCGGCAGGCCGCGGATGCGCGCGACGGGAAGGCCCAGGAAGATGGTGGCGCCCGCCACTGCACCCAGAGCCACGGCGGTCCATTGGCTCATAGTTGTCGTCAAAGGTTAGTGCGCATAAAACATGCAGTTAGTCCAGTCTAACAACGCCACTCAGGAGCCTTCTGAGGTTGTCTCCCGCTACCTGGAGGCCATCTACTACATGTGGTCCGAGAACGAGCCCCTGCGCAGCGCCCGCCTCGCCGACTGGCTCGGCGTCAGCCGCCCGACCGTCGCGGTCGGCCTCCGCCGGATGACCCGCGACGGTCTGGTCCGGATGAACGGCCGCAAAGAGATCGAGCTGACCGCCGCCGGCATGAGCGCGGCGGAATCGATCGTGCGCCGCCACCGGATCATGGAGCGCTGGCTGACTGACGGCCTCGGCCTCGACTGGGTGACGGCCGACGCCGAGGCTGCGCGTCTCGAGCACGCCGTGTCCGACGTCGTCGAGCGCCGGCTGTACGAGGTGCTCGGCCGGCCGGCCACCTGCCCCCACGGCAACCCGATCCCCGGCTACTCGGAGGCGTCGGCCGCGGAGGTGCGGGTTTCCTCGCTCGCCGCCGGCGACCGCGCCTCGATCACGCGGGTGTCCGAGGTGGCCGAGCGCGAGGCGCCGCTGCTGCTCGCCTATCTCGACGAGCGCAAGCTCACGCCTGGGCGCGAGATCATGCTCATCGAGGTCGATCAGGTGGGGAGGACGGTGCGCCTGCGGATCGGGGACGCCGAGGTGACGCTGAGCCACGAGACCGCCTCGAAACTGTGGGCCGTTCCAGTTGCGGCGGCGTAGGCTGGACGCGGAGAGATTCGAATGTCATTTCCGCTGTGGGACCTGGCCCAGGACCTCGCGATCGCTCGGGGCGGCAACGGCCCCGATGCGCGAGCGGACACGCGATTTCTCAAGGGCCGGATCGCAGGCGTGCTGTGGATGCCGGGCGCCGCGGGCTCGATCTTCCTCGGAGCCCTGACCGGCAGCTACCTGGTCGGCTTGCTGGCGTTCGTGGCGGTGGTCCTCGGCCTGGCGATATTTGTGATCGGCCCGCGCAATCTCATCGCCGTAATTCGGAGACGCTCCGCGAAGCAGGCCTAGACGGGCTGCGGCGACGTGCAAAACGCGCAGCGCTGCGCGTCCTTGGGGATCTCGCTCAAGCACTCGGTGCACTTCTTGGTCGAAGGATCCGCGGGCGCCTCTTTGCGCGAGCGCGCGAGAAGCGCCGCATACGGGGCGACGACAAAAAAGTAGATCACCGCGGCGATGATCAGGAACGCAAGGATGGCGTCGATGAAATCGCCGTAGAGAAACTTTGCATTGTTGATCGTGAAGTAGAGGCTGGCCAGGTCGGGCTTGCCGCCGATCGCCGCGATCAGCGGCGTCACCAGGTCTTTGACGAATGCCGTGACGACGGCGCTGAAGGCGACACCGATCACGACGGCGATCGCGAGATCGACCACATTGCCGCGGAGCAGAAACGCCTTGAAGCCGCGCATCGTTCTTCCCCCTTACGTCATCGACAAGACGACTTTTCCGAACTGCTCCGCCGCGTCGAGTCGGGCGAGTGCGGCCTGCACCTCAGACAACGGATAGACCTCATCGACCACCGGTCGTAGGCCGCCGTCGATTGCTTCGAGCACGGCCTGGAACTCGCCCACGTTTCCCATCGTCGAGCCCAGCAGGTCCATCTGGCCCCAGAAAAGACGCGGCATCGTGATCTCCGCCTTCACGCCTGAGGTCGATCCGCAGCGCACCACCCGGCCTCCCAGGACGACGGAGCGCATCGACTCGCCAAGCGTGGCCGGTCCGACGTGCTCGAAGACCACATCCACCCCGCCGTCCGTTGCCTCACGGACCGCCTTGCTGAAGTCGCTCGATTCGAACACGGCCTCGGCGCCGATCTCCAGCGCTCGCTTTCGCTTGGAGTCGGATCGGCTCGTCGCAAAGACGCGTGCACCCAGGTGCTGGGCGATCCGGATCGCGGCCACCGCGACTCCGGCGCCGGCGCCGACGACGAGCACCTTTTCTCCAGGCTGCAGGCGCGCCCGCGTGCTCAGCATCCGCCACGCGGTCAGGAAGGTCAGTGGAAACGCGGCGGCCTCCTCCCACGAGAGTCCCTTCGGCTTGCGAAAGACGTTGCGCGCGTCGACGTGGAACAGCTCGCAGGCCGTGCCGTCGGAGTGCTCGCCGACGACGCCAAACCGTGCACACCTGACGTTCTGACCCGAGCGGCACCACTGGCACTCCCAGTCGCACACCACGGGGTAGACGACCACTTCGTCCCCTGGCCGCCACGACGGGTCGCCGGACGCGTGGATGACGCCCGCGCCGTCGGCGGCGATCACCTGGGGAGGGGTCACACGCTGCGCGCCGTGGGCCATGAAAAGGTCGAGATGGTTGATCGAGGCGGCGCGTATGGCGATCGCCACGGCACCCGGCGCCGGTTCGGTTTTGGGCCGCTCCCGCACTCGCACCCCGGCCGGGCCGATCGGTTCTTCGAATACGGCCGCCCGCCCCTGGCTCAAAACCGCGATCTCCGTTGCTCGGGAAGGGGTCATTTGCGAAACTTAACCAAAACTAGGGCAGGTCGTTGGGGCGCAACCGTACGGTAATGATCTCCGTTCTTATGCCTATGCGGGTTTTTGCTTTTCTCGCCTGCCTCGCGTCTTTGCTTTCGTTTGCCCTGTTCGCGGATGGGGTCTTGTTTGCGCTGCCCGCGCAGGCACACTCGGCGCTGCCGCCCGGACACGCGCCTGGCAAGTACCAGCGTTGGTCGTACCCGAACCAGATCAGCTACGGCCCACTCGAGGACGGGAGCGCCAACATGCACGGGGTGCCTTCTCCAGGCGCATTCATGACGCTGCCGTTCATGGGTGCCCACTACATCACCTCGATCTTCGACCACTGTGGGCCCAACTACAACGTCAGCGGACGGATCTGCCGCTACGACGGGGTCGTCGCCTCGGCCAGGGTCGGTGGGCCCGATCCCGGATTTGGCGCCGGATATGCGCAGACTCCCGGCCTGCAGGACTACCTCTACTACTCCGGCCATGACGGCTACGACTACGGCCTGTACTACGAGCCGGTCGCCGCCGCGGCGCCGGGTCGAGTCATCCTGGCGAACTGGCTCGTGCCGGGCTGCCACACCTGTTTGAGCGGGCAGACGGTGGAGATCGACCACGGCAACGGTCTGATGACCTTTTACGGACACCTTTCGCGGATCGGGGTCGCCAAGGGGCAATACGTCTCGCGCGGCCAGGTCATCGGGACCTCCGGCAGCACTGGGACCGCGACCGGCCCGCACCTGCATTTCGGCGTGTACCGCTTGAACGGCGGTGGCCCGGTCGATCCGTATGGCTGGTCGGGCGGTGGGGCCGATCCGTACAGCAGGGACCTGGGCGACCTCTGGATCGGTGGCTCGCCACGGTTCGCATCAATCCCCATGCCTACCATCACGCTGACGGCCGCCTCGACGCCGGACAATCCTTCGACGATTCATGTCGTGTGGAAGAGCCCTGCCAGCGCCCGCTTCACCGTCTACCTCGTCACCCAGGACGGCGTCCAGCACAGCTGGCGCAGCAGCCAGGGCAACAGCTCCGCGACGTTCCAGGGCAAGGTCGGTCAGACCTATTGGTTCTGGGCCAGCGCGACGTCCAGCCTGGGCTGGACGGGCGGCGGCGGCTCTGACGTGATCGTGGTGCCCCATCTGAGCCACGGGGAAGCCAACTAAAAGCTCCGGCTAGACTCCACTCGGTGATCGCCGAGGCGCTCAAGGGCAAGACCATCCTTGTCACCGGCAGCACCGGCTTCCTCGGCAAGTCGATCGTCGAGAAGTGCCTGCGGTCGGTCCCTGAGATTGCCCGGATTCACCTCGCCATTCGCTCGAGCGCCCGGCGACCTGCATCGGAGCGCCTCGAACGCGAGGTTCTCTCGAGCCCCGCGTTCAAGCGGCTGAAGGAAGAGCTGGGCGAAGACGCGTTCGCCAGGCTCGCGGCGCAGAAGCTTGACGTGATCGAGATCGACCTCGGCCGCGACGGCCTTGGTCTCACCGATGAGGCTCGCGACCAGCTTCGCGCGTGCGACGTCGTCATCCACTCCGCGGCCGCCGTCGAGTTCGACAATCCGGCTGATCTTTCGGCGCAGACCAACCTGCTTGGCGCGGCGCGCCTCGTCGAAGCGCTGAAGGCAAGCGGCGCCCGCCCTCACCTGGTGCATATCTCGACCGCGTTTGTGGGTGGGATGCTGCGCGGTGTCGTCCGCGAAGAGTCGCCGCTCGACCCCGGTCTCAACTGGCGACATGAAGCTCAAGTTCTGTCGGGCCTGCGCGGGCCGGTCGAGGAGGAATCGCGCCGGCCCGAAGTCCTGAGCCGACTTCGCCGCGAGGCGACGTCGCGAATGGGCCCCGCGGGCACTCCCGCGGTCGCCCGCGCCACGGAGCGGCTTCGCGATCGTTGGGTGAAGGATCGCCTCATCGAGCGCGGCCGGGTCCACGCGAACTCGATGGGATTTTCCGACATCTACTCGTTCACGAAGGCGATGGCCGAGCATGCGGTCGTCGAGCTCCACGGTGACATTCCACTCTCGATCGTGCGGCCGTCCATCATCGAGAGCGCGCTGGCCGAGCCGTTCGCGGGCTGGCTCGAGGGATTCCGGATGGCGGAGCCGCTGATCCTCGCCTTCGGCCGCAACATCCTTCGTGATTTCTCCGGCCTTCCGGATTCCCTGCTCGACGTCATCCCGGCCGACTTCGTGGTCAACACGGTGCTTGCCGTGGCCGCGAATCCGCCGCCCGACGCAAAGCCGCGCGTGTATCACGCCGCCTCGGGCAGTCGCAATCCGCTCCGCTTCCGGCGCATCGTCGATGAGGCTCGCACCTACTTCACCGCGCATCCGCTGCGCGACCGCTTCGGGCAGGCGATCGGTACGCCGTCGTGGACGTATCCAACCCGCCAGGAGATGGCGACGCGAGCGCGCACGGCGCTGCGGGTGGTCGAGGCAGCGCAGTGGTTTGTCGAGCGATTGCCCCTCGGCGCGAGCATCGCCCAGGTCTCGGACGACCTCAACGCAGAACGCGAGCGCCTCGAGCGCGGAGTCAACCTCATCCAGCTCTACGGCGTGTATACCGAGGTCGACTGCATCTTCGACACGCGCAACGTCACGGCTTTGTGGGAGCAGACGCCGGCGGCCGAGCGCAAGAAATTTCCATTCGATCCCGCGCTGTACAACTGGACGCACTACTTCCAGGACGTCCACTTTCCGACCGTTGTGCGCATGTCACGGGCAGAGACGGCGGCGCGCAGAGGCAAGCAGCCCAGCGGCAGCACGGCCCCCAAAGCGGAGCCCAGCTCGGTGCGGTCGGCGATCGAGCGGCGCGCGGGACGCGGTGACGTGCTGGCAGTGTTCGACGTCGACGGCACGCTCGTGGAGACCAACGTCGTCGAGTACTTCTTGTGGATGCGCTTGCGCGCCCAGCCGCTGGAGGAGTGGCCGGCGTTCATGGCCGACATGCTCCGCAAGGGGCCACGGTGGCTCTACCTCGAGCGCCGGTCGCGCGCGGAGTTTCAGCGCAGCTTCTATCGCGAGTACGACGGCCTCGATCCCGAGGTGATGAAGCGGCTGGGCCGAGAGGCGCTCGACGCGGTGACGCTGCGCCGCATCTACCCGGCCGGGATGCGTCGCATACGCGAGCACAAGCGTGCGGGTCATCGCGTGCTGCTGTTGACGGGTGCGCTGGACGTCGTGGTGGAGCCGCTCGCCGAGCTACTGGACGTCGAGGTCGATTGCGCTCACCTGCTGGTCGAAGATCGGCGCCTGACCGGCGATCTCCAGTCGCCGCCGCCCGCGGGTGAGGCTCGCTCCGCGCTGCTCGAGGAGTACGCGGGGCGAAACGGTGTCGTGCTCGCGGAGAGCTTTGCGTACGCCGACTCGCTTTCGGATCTGCCCATGCTCGAGCTGGTCGGCACACCGGTCGCCGTGAACCCCGACGCGCGCCTGTCCCAGGTCGCCGGCCAGCGTGGTTGGCGGGTCGAGCGGTGGCGGATGGCGCCGGGCAACTGGCGGCTGCCGATGCCCGACCCGCGCTCGCCTGAGTACCTCGAGGCGGTAAGACGGTGAAGCCGGCACGCTTCACCTCCCCACTTGCTGGGGAGGTCGGCGGCGAAGCCGCCGGGTGGGGGCTTCCGTGTTAGCAGTCACCTACAACAGGTCCATTCCCGCCTTCGCGGTCGTCAAAGCCGCGGGTGGGCGGCCGGACATCGCGACCAGCGCCCTGTCGATGCTGAAACTCGGGGACGTGCCCGAGCCGACTCTGCCGGCGCCCGATTGGGTCCGCGTCATGCCGAACCTCGCCGGCATCTGCGGTTCGGACCTCGCCGCGATCAGCGGCCACATCTCGCTCTACCTGGACCCGCTCACGAGCTATCCGTTTGTGCCGGGACACGAAGTGGTCGGCGTGCTCGACGACGGTGGGCGCGTCGTGGTCGAGCCTGCGCTTGGATGTGTCGTGCGCGGCATCGACCCGCCATGCCCGCGCTGCGCCGAGGGCCGCCCTGGGCTTTGCTACAACGTGACCGAAGGGCCGATCGAGGTGGGACTGCAGACCGGCTACTGCGCCGACACCGGCGGAGGTTGGGGAGAGTTGCTGGTTGCCCATCCCTCGCAGATCCACGCCGTTCCCGATAAGCTGTCCGACGAGGCCGCGGTGCTGGTCGAACCGCTCGCATGCTGCATCCACGCCGCGCTGCGCGGCGGCGCGACAAAGGACGACATCGTGGTCGTTTCGGGCGCAGGGACCATCGGGTTGCTGACCATCACCGCCGTGAAAGCGTTCACGCCGCCGAGGCGGTTGATCGCGATCGCCAAGCACCCGACGCAGCGCGATCTCGCTCGCAAGCTGGGCGCGGACCAGGTCATCGCGCCGGCCGACGTCTTCCAGCGCATCCGCTTTGCCACGGGCGCACGAAGGCTCGATTCGATGAGCAGGTCGCTGCTCCTCGGCGGTGCCGACATCACTTTCGAATGCGTAGGCCGGACGGACAGCCTCAACGACGCGGTGCGCTTCACGCGCGAAGGCGGCACAGTGGTCGCGGTGGGGATGCCAGGCGAGGAAAAGGTCGACTGGGCGCCGATCTGGCAGCGCGAGCTGACCGTGATGGGCGCTTACGCGTACGGAACCGAGCCGCAACGCAACGGCCGCAAGACATTCGAGCTGGCGCTCGAGGCCGCGCCGGAGTTCAATCTCGACGAGCTCACAGGCCCTCTCTTCGGCCTCGGCGAATACCGCGACGCGATCGCCTACGCGATGAGCGCGGGGCGCCTGGGGGCCGTGAAGGTCGCGTTTGATCTGCGACGATTGAGGGCCTAGATGCCCCGTCCTGGCGCAGTCATCGAAGTCGACCGCAACACGCCGCCGGTGCTCTTTCACTTCGGCGAAGGAATCCGGCTGGAAAAGATGCCGTTCGGGTCGCGCATCGTCTATCCGCCCGACCCGCTCGAGCCGATCGCGCACCCCGAGCGCGCGATCAAGCGCGCGCTGGCCAAACCTCTCGAGGACGATCCGCTGAAGTCACTCCTGCGGCGCGGAATGAAGCTCACGATCGCGTTCGACGACCTCTCGCTGCCTTTGCCTCCGATGGCGGCGCCCGATGTGCGCCAGTTGGTGATGGAGGAGGTCATCGACATGGCGGCGGAGGTCGGCATCGATGACCTGCACATCATCGCCGCGCTCGGTCTACACCGGCGGATGACGCAAGACGAGCTGCGCCACATCGTCGGTGAACGCATCTTCAGCACGTTCCACCCCGATCGCCTCTATCAGCACGACGGCGAGGACACCGAGAACAACGTCTACATCGGCAAGACGGCGGAAGGTGAGGAGGTCACGCTCAACCGCCGCGCTGCGGAGTCGGACCTGGTCGTTTACGTCAACCTCACCCTGGTGCCGATGGACGGCGGGCACAAGTCGATGTCGACCGGGCTCGCCTCATTCCGCAGCATCCGCGCGCATCACAACGCCAAGACATTGCTCGCCTCGCGCTCTTATATGAATCCGCCCGATTCAGCGCTGCATCATTCATGCATCCGCCAGGGCCAGATCATCGAAGACACCGTACGGGTCTTCCACATCGAGACGACGGTGAACAACCACGCGTTTCCTGCGATCGCGAGCTTCATGCAGAAGCGCGAGACCGATTGGACCCCTCAGGACCAGGCCATGTTTCTCGCCACCAAGCAGATGACGGACCTCGCGCCGGTCGCCTTCAAGCGCAACGTCTTCCACGCAATGCGTGCGCCTTACGGGCTCACCTCCGTGCAGGCCGGGCAGGTCGACGCCGTGCATGACAAGACGCTCGACGCGGTGCGCAAGCAGCTGACGGTGAACGTCGAGGGTCAGACCGACATCGTGACCCTTGGCGTGCCCTACCTCGGGCCCTACAACGTCAACTCGGCGATGAATCCGATCCTCGTCGTGTGCATGGGCCTCGGGTATCTCTTCAACTTCTACCGCAACAAGCCCGTCCTGCGAAAGGGCGGCGTGCTGATCCTTACGCACCCTTGTCGCTACGAGTTCGACGCCGTCCAGCACCCGAGCTATATCGATTACTACGACGAGGTCCTGGCCGACACGACCGACCCGATCGAGATCGAGAAAAAGTACGAGATGCGGTTCGCCGAGGACCCATGGTTCCGGCAGCTCTACCGAAAATCACACGCCTACCACGGCATCCATCCTCACTATGCCTGGATTTGGGCAGCCCACGCGATGGACCACGCGGGCGATGTCATCTTCGTCGGCGCCGACCGCGACGTCGTCCATCGCCTCGGCTTCAAGTGCGCCACCACGTTGGAGGACGCGTTCGAGATGGCGGAGCAAACCGTCGGCCGTTACCCCTCGGTGACGCACCTCCGGATGCCGCCGATAATGCTTTGCGAGGTCGACTAGTTGACACGGGTCCTATTGCTCGCTTCGGTTTTCATCCTCGCTGCCTGTGCCGCCCCGGGGCCGGCCCAGTCCACATCTCCATCCGCGCAGAGCATCGCGGGCAACGACTCGGATTTCTCTGGCATGACCAAATGCCCCGAGAGCGGCTCGTGGGACGACTACCTCAAGGCTGAGCAGCAGAGCGACCCCACGACGTATGAGACCGACAAGAAGGACTGGGACCAGATGAAAGCGTCAGGTGCCGACGACGGCTACGTGGCGGCCTACGCCCAGAACTCGTCGGAGTGCGCGATCTTCAGCACGGATACGCCGCCGAAGGGCAAGGTCACGTACGTGTTCGTCGTCCGCTTCAAGGACCAGACGTCAGCCGAGGCGAGCTACAAGACCTCCGCCAAGGACTTCCACGTCAGCGATTCCGATCTCGCCGACGTCAAAGCCGCGGGCGGCACCGTGACCCAGGGCAGCGCCACGGGGTTAGGCGACAACTCGCTCGAGGCGTATGTGTCGTTTGCAGGCGAGTCGATCTTCGTGGGCTTCTGGCAGAACAAGCGCTACGAGGTCGCTGTCATCGCGACCAACACGCCATCCGGCGACAGCGAGACGACGAGCAAGAGCATCAACGGCCGGATTCACTGAGTGGCCTGGTATTCCGACGGGCCGCTGACTCGGCTCGCGGCGTTGGCGGGCGGCGCGGTCAGCGACGTGACACGCGTGCGACGCGCGTGGCACTGGAGCGCGCCGCGCCCGCACACATGGCCCGAGCAGGGCGCCGTCGTGCCGGCGCCGGCGAGCGATCTAGGCTGGGCGCGCGCGGAGCCGGTGCGGTCGATCCGCTACCTGATCCAGCACGCATTGCTCCTGCCGTTCACCGAGGCG
>WNGD01001413.1_pt1 | contig 26189 bp, 17 predicted proteins | sample 5400671 | NCBI WGS metagenome assembly WNGD01 (sample SAMN13153369, study PRJNA577476) | soil metagenome | isolation source: 40 cm soil or saprolite under grassland replicate 2 | place: USA:California | collected 2016-06-15
AGCTTTGGCTATGACCCCGATGATTCCTCGTTGCTGGCGTGCGACCAGGTCCCGCCCAATGGAGGCAACTTTACCTTCTACTGCAACCCGGCCCTGGATGCCCTCTACACACAGGAACTGGCGACAGCGGATGCGGGCGAGCGGCAGCAGATCTTCCGTCAGATCCACCAGATCTACCTGACGCAGTTCCCCTTGATTGTGCTCTACAGCCCGACAGACCTCTCTATCGTGCGCAAGGGGACGCACAACTACCTGCCCAGCGCTCTTTCACTTGCAGCAGACACCATCAACATCTGGGAGTGGTGGTGCGATAACGGGAAGTGTTAGCAGAGTTTATCTATTTCTAAAGTAAGCGAAGATTACACATTTCCTGGAATTAGAACTTATTTTACTGGCATATAGTGAAATAGTTATATATACTCATGTATAGGGAGTAGTTTCTGCAATTCCAGGAGGTGTGAATGCAAGAAAACGTCAAAAGGCTGTACATTCTCGGGCTTTTTGTCCTGCTATTGGCGCTGCTCATCGCCTTTAGCCCACTTACTTCTGGTAATTCGTATGCGTCTGGCACCTGGACAGGCAGGACGACTTATTGGTCCAATGTGCGTACTGGACCGGGCACCGGTTACAGTGTTGTTACAGTCTATGCGCCCAATACGCTCGTCACCGTCTACGCTACCGTCTCAGGTCAAGTTGTCTGGGGAGGCATCTCCAACTGGTATCGTATTTCTAGCTTGAGTAGTAGGGCTCTCTACATCTATGGAGGGCTCGTTGTTGCAACCACTAGTTCGGGCGGAGGTGGAGGAGCTCCCTCTCCTACTGCCGCAGGAAAAGAGATTCTGATTAGCATCTCTCACCAGTGGATGTGGGCCTATGACAACGGTAGGGAGGTGTACAATTCACCTGTCATGACCGGGCGGCCAGCGCTGCCAACGCCGACGGGCACGTACCACGTCTTTTTGAAGCTCCATCCTACGACCTTCTATTCGTCGTGGCCTTACGGTTCGCCCTACTGGTACCCGCCAACCTTCATCAACTACGCGTTGGAGTGGAGAGCGGGCGGGTTCTTCCTGCACGACTCCTGGTGGCATAGCGTGTATGGACCGGGAACCAATCTCTGGCACTATGATCCGCAATTTGGCTGGCAGTGGGGTACGCACGGCTGCATTGCCATGTCGCTGAGCGCCGCTGCCTGGCTCTATTACTGGGCGCCAATTGGCACCCTTGTCCAGGTCAATCCGTAGGGGCTCGATTTATCGACTCTGCTGGCAAATGACGCTGGCAATGCAATCGCGTGCCAGGGTACCCGCAAGGGGTACCCCTACCATGATACGGACAGGCCTGCCAAGGCGTATTATGGTAGGGACGGGGCTTACCCGCCCTGGCAACGGTTGCCCTGACAGGAGCACATTCGAGAATTTCTTTCACTCACCAACAAAGTCTTGTAAATTTACTCCCCAGCGGTAATCCCAACGACGAATGCATCAACCTCGCTAACTTTCCCACGCCAGTAGGGGACTTTAATTTTATGCCCACCACTGATAATTGTCACATCGCACATGTGTATGTAGCGGGGGAGAACAGGTAGTCCTTCCGGTCCAATCTCTGGCTGATCCTGCGGAGGTATCAGCGCAGTATAGTATTCGCGCAGGGCCTCCGCTGTTTCCGGTTCTCGCTCGCGGTGAAGTTCCTCGTTCAGATCAATATAAAACTGTGCATAACGCTGCGTGCTGACCATTACACCGAACACCAGCAGGCCATGCATCTGGAGCATCATTTCGATCTCCAGATCTTGCTGTTCTACTAAACGAACCCACATCTGCAACGCAAAATCCTGCTCGCCATACTCTTTGAGCCACAGATTGCGCCGCTCCATGGGTGTAAGAGGGCGGAATGCAGTAGAATCCGCAGGCATTTCCTCGGAAGGCGTATCAGCCGTGTTCAGTTCCTCTGGTGTACTATCATCTGATGAGGATTGGGATTGCGTAGCTATGGTACTCACTCTTTTCTCTTATGCAACAAACGTGCCTACGTGCACTAAACCGGTAGAGTATACCATTCTTTGAAAGGCATCGTAAAGTGCAAATCCCACAATAATAGGGCAATTTCAAAGTCTTTTTCCCCACCCACCCGCCCCAAACCCCGGCAGGGGCTCTGCCCCTGCACCCCGGACTTATTAAAGAGCCCTGTTACAGGAAGCTCTCATTGCCCGGGCGGTGGCGAGCAATTATCTCCTCTACATCGACGATGATTACAACCATCCCCTTTACACGTGAATGTGGGCGTGTAAGAACCCTGAATAGTCGGCATTGTGCCGTCAATAAACCAATCGGTGACGGTTGGCTCGCCTGGATGCGGTAATAGGCCAGTAAATGCGGAAACGGTTCCATCATGCACGTCGGGTGGTTTGATGAAATCGGCGGACGGATAGTGATAGTACTGCGAGACATATTCCATCACATCGTGCCAGATAGGACCAGCGCCGGTAATACCAATCACTTTCTGCATTATACTATTGTCGCTGTTTCCTGCCCATACACCCACAGTGAGATATGGTGTATAACCCACCGTCCAGTTATCACGGAAGCTATCGGTCGTCCCGGTTTTGGCAGCGGCTGGGCGATCCAACTCAAGCGGATTGCCCGGACCAAACTCGTGATAGCGCGAGGCCTTGTCTGAGAGAATGCTACTCATGAGAAAAGCAACATCTTCGCCTATAGCCCGTACTCCATTTGGATGTGCGGCATTATAGGTATAAAAAGGATGCCCCTGGCTATCGGTTATCTCTAAAATCGCTGTTGGAGGCACTCGTATACCGCGATTGGCGAAAGTAGCGTAAGCGCCTGTCAGGTGTAATAGCGACACCTCGGCGGTACCAATCGCCATCGATGGGCCAAGAGTCTTGAGGCTTCGATTGGCTATTTCAGTAAGTCCAAGACGTCCGGCCATATTCAATACATTAGGGATACCGGCAAACTCTATCGCATCGAGCGCCGGAATGTTGAACGAATTTGCTATCGCATTGCGAACTGTCATTGGAAAGCCGGTATGGAAGCGTTCATCATAGTTTTGCGGTGTATACCACCCGGAAGGAGTTGTCGAGTCCCGCGTAGGAAAGATCGTCCGATGATCTTGTAGAATCATGGCTGGATACCAGCCCATCTCAAAGGCTGTTGCATAGACAATTGGTTTGATCGCTGAGCCTGGCTGCCGGAGTGCTAACGCAGAATTATAATTACCGCGCACCTGGGGGCTGGTACTATTGAAGTTCGCGCTGCCATTCATGGCCAGTATTTCGCCGTTGAAAGGATTCATTACCACCACAGCAGCATTATTCACATTATTCTGGTCGTGCAATGTTCCAGTACAGCCCAGATAGCTATCACAGGTATCGAGATAGAGGTGGGCATAAGTAATTTGCTCGACCTTTTTCTCTACATCTAAATCCAGCGTTGTGTAGATGTTATAGCCACCATCCAGCAGGTTTTCCGCTCCAAGCAAAGGCACCAGCACCTGGTCGATGACGTAGTGTACAAAATGGGGTGCCTGGATATTGTGCGTAAATGGCTTGAATGTGTATTTCGCCGACTCTTTTTCCGCCTGCTGGACCTGGCCCTGGGTAATCATGCCAAGATCAACCATTGCTTGTAAGACCCCTTGTTGCCGGGCGAGCGCGACAGCTTTATTAGTGATCGGGTCATAATACGACGGACTTTGAGGTAAGCCCGCCAGCAGGGTTGCCTGGGCGAGATCGAGTTGCGCAACCGCCGGGATACAGTGCGTACGTGTGCATTTGGGTTGAAGATTGAAGAAGTTTTGCGCAGCAGCCTCAACGCCATAATTCAAGTCACCGTAGTAGACTGTATTGAGGTACATTTCCATGATCTTCCACTTAGGGTATTGTTGTGTCAGACCATACGCCAGGATCGCTTCCTGCCCTTTGACTTGAATAGTGCGGGGTTGATCAAGGAAAAGCTGATTCTTAATTAACTGCTGGGTGATGGTACTGCCGCCCTCAACAACCGTCTGGTTCTGCACATTTGCAGCTATGGCTCGTAGAATACCCTGGAGATCAATGCCACTATTGTCCCAGAAGGTGTGGTCTTCGGCAGCAACGGTAGCTTTTATCAGTAACGGAGAGATATCGTTGTAATTAACATAGGTACGCCGGCCATATTTAGGGTTATAGAGTTCATACAGTAAACGCCCTTTACGGTCATAAATACGCGTAGATTGGAACAGCGTGTGATTAGCCATGCCGTTGAGCAGTGGTTGCTGTGTCTGGTAGTAAGCAAAGGCTCCTCCAATACTACTGGAGAGGAGGGAAAATAGCACCGCAAGGAGGACGGCCATTATAGTTACCAGGCTCTGGCCGGTGCCCTCAAAACGGTTGAGACGTTCGTGGCGGCGCTTTATTAACATTATGCGGTTGACACGATTCCGGTGTAGCGCGAGATTCTGTGCTTCAGGTTTTGCCGGAGTTGTAGATAGAGCTGGTGCTAGACCTGTCTCCTCCTGAAGAGCATGCCCATTAAATGATCCGTCACTGGCGCTTCCAGCAGTGATCAGGGCTCGCACTTCGTCTTGCGTATAGTCGTTATACTCGTCCATGTACGATCTTATCTTCCTTTTATAAATGGGTAATATATTCGTACAAATGAATGGGTGATTGGTTACACCTTTATAGTATAACGCATGGTTGCCATTTCACGTTTCGTATTCTGTGTAAGTACTATTGTATGGTATCGTATAAAGTGAGCATGATGTGAACGGCGTGCAACTCTCGTATCTCGATGACGTAATGATATATAGAGATACGATATATCGTTCTCAAAGCAGCCAGGAGAAGATTACCTGCGGGAGTACCGGTATCCCTGGCTGCTGGGGTAAAGGAGCCATTTATGAGCCAGCAAGAATTTGCGCCGGGGTCGCAATCCAATCAGCAAGACTCGTTGAACGAGGGTGATGAAATACAGGATCTACGTTATCCCTATTCCTGGTCAGGCAAACTAGATCAAAACGCGGTTCCAAGAGACGAGCCGCCCTCGAGCTATGATGCGAGGGTGACGCTACAAGATTACAATGCGCAGTCTTCCAGTAATGCAGCCCTTCCAGGTTCATCGCAGCCAAAGGTAGAGACCCAAAATGCTCCACGTGTTGAAGATCGCACTGTCTATGAGCAGGGATATCGTCCATATAATGCATACAATGCCGCACAAAACAGGCAGGGCGTTCCGCCCTGGGCACGGCCACAGCGGCATCCACGTCATCCTTCGCGATTCGCTTTTATCCTACTCATTTTGCTTGGCATAGGATTGTTTCAACTGCTTTTTGTCAATGGTGGAATATTTGTGGGCCTTGCAACAGGTCTTTTGGGCACTCTTATCACGCTAGTGTTCTTTGCGCTTCTGGTGCCGCTCTTTATAGTCTTTGTTATATTTGGCGCCGTCATGAGAATGTTGCGACCCCGCCGTATGCGTTACCGCTATTGGCGACGTGGCCCCTGGTGGTATTAAGGTGATATGATCTGAATATAAACGGCTCTTCACCCTTGCGGGTGACCAACCTTTCCCGTAGGGGCGCTTTATGGCTGCCCGCCGTCTCACAGGAGTATGACGAGATAGATCTAACAAATATATATGAGTTACGCAATCTGCTGTATGCTCATCATATGCGGCCCAACAAAGCCTTTGGGCAGAACTTCTTAGTTGACCGTGCAGTCTTACTGCGTATTATTGAAGCGGCGGAGATTCATCCTGGCGACGATATCTTAGAGCTTGGTGCAGGAACAGGCGTGTTGACACAGGAACTGGCAAAGCGTGCCAGGCGCGTAGTAGCTGTTGAGTTGGAGCGCAATATGTTATCACTACTCAGCGATACCACGCGCAATTTAACCAATGTCGAATTGATTGAACGTAATTTGCTGTATGTTGACCCGGCGGAGGTTTTTGGTTCGGAGCCATATAAACTCGTAGCAAATCTGCCGTACTATATTACGGCCGCGACGTTCCGTCATTTCCTGGAAAGCGCCAATCCTCCACGCCTGCTGGTAGTGATGGTACAGTATGAAGTCGCGCAGCGTATTGTTGCTGGCCCGGGTGATCTCAGTTTACTGGGAGTGAGCATTCAGTTCTATGGCAAACCGCAGATCGTAGCGCATGTGCCAGCGCGGGCGTTTTATCCTGCGCCCAAAGTTGATTCCGCTATTTTGCGTGTGGATGTGAAGGACGAAGTACTGCTGACACGCAAGCAGCGTGATAGCTTTTTTCGTCTTGTGCAGGCCGGTTTCTCCGAGCGCCGCAAGCAGCTCCACAATTCCCTGGTGCACGGGCTTCATCGAAAAAACGTGGAAGTACAGGCATGGCTTTTGGCAGCAAATATTGATCCCAGCCGCCGCGCTGAAACATTAAGCATTGAAGATTGGTTACGTCTCTGGCAAGAGATGGAAAGAGCGAATACGCAGTAGATGTAGTGGCAGGGCTTGCCCCTGCCAGGTACTCTATAGGCTCTGGCAAGAAATGGAACAGATATGACGTCGCAGGAACTATATTGTGATAACTGCGGAGCAGCAAACCCGCCAACGGCTCGCTTCTGCCAGCTTTGTGCCACGCTGCTCCCTTTCAAGTATACAACCGGTTCTTTGCCAGAACAGACCTTGCTTGCCAGCCGTTACCAGCTGTTGAGCCGCATTGGTCAGGGCGGTATGGGATCTGTGTACAAAGCCTCCGATACCCGGTTCAATAATCGTCCCGTTGCCATCAAAGAGATGAGCAGCACAGGCTTACCCCCTGCTCGTCTACAGGAAGCTGTAGCAGCATTTGAACATGAGGCTCATCTCCTTGCGGATCTGCTTCATCCCAATTTACCGCGCATCTATGATCACTTCACCGAGAATGACCGCTCTTACCTGGTCATGGATTTTATTGAGGGACAGACATTGGAGGAATACCTGGAGCAAATTGGCGGCGGCCCGCTTCCGGTAGATCGGGTCGTCAAATGGGCGGAGCAACTGTGCGACGTTTTGAACTACCTTCATACACATCAACCGCCGATTGTTTTTCGCGATCTGAAGCCAGCAAATGTAATGATAAGTGAAAGCGGTCATATTTTTCTGATTGATTTTGGCATTGCGCGTATTTTCAAACCAGGGAAACTACACGATACCGTGGCGCTTGGCTCACCTGGCTACGCCGCTCCAGAACAATACGGCAAAGCGCAAAGCACCCCACGCTCTGACATTTATAGTTTAGGCGCATTACTGCATCATCTGCTGACGGGCATTGATCCCAGCGAACAGCCTTTTTTCTTTCGGCCCGTCTCACAGGTGAACCCCGCAGTCGATCCTGCTCTCGATGGGTTGCTGCAACAAATGCTGGCAATGGATGCTGAAAGACGACCAGCTAGCGCAATGGATGTGTTGAACGCCCTGGAGAGAACGAGTACCACTCAGTCCCGTACAACTTCAAGACCGTTAACGCATGCGCAAGATCCTTTGCTCGAGAAAGCTTATACGCTCTATACACAAAAACGCCTGGATGAAGCGGTTACAGCTTATAACAAAGCATTGCAGGCCAATACTACCAATCCGCTAGGCTGGCAAGGTTATGGTTTAACGCAGTGGCTGCGCGGGCTGCACCAGGAAGCATTGAATGCATTTGAGCGCGCTTTACAACTTGATCCAGGACTTGTGGCTTCATGGAATGGCAAAGGGAGTGTTCTTAGCAAGTTACGCCGTCAACAGGAGGCGCTTGAGGCCTTTGAACATGCCTTACAGTTGGAACCGCATAATGCAGCAGCCTGGAATGGTAAAGGAGCAGCTCTGCATGCATTAGGGCGTTCGGATCAAGCTCTGGATGCGTTTGAAACCGCGCTGCGCTACGATTCACAATTAGTCCAGGCCTGGTACAATAAGGGCCTGCTCCTCTACGAATTGCGTCGCTTTACAGAAGCGGAGAGAGCGTTTCAACAGACTCTAAACCTGGACAATAAGTTTGCTCCTGCGTATTTTGGCAGAGGGCAGGCATTGTATGCTTTGCGCAGACTGAGGCAGGCCTTCCAGATGTTTGATCAGGCAATTCAGAAAGACCCTAAATTTGTCGAGGCCTGGAATAGACGCGCCAATATCCTTGATGAGCTGGGCGATACTATGCGAGCGCTTCAATCTTATGACCAGGCGTTACAGATTGATCCCCATTATGCTCCTGCCTGGAGTGGGAAGGGCGGTATATTGCGACAACTTGGACACTATTATGATGCCTTGAAAGCCTATAATTTTGCGCTTGATATCGACCCGAACTCTGCACTGGCATGGAATGGCAAAGGGAACACGTTATATAACATGCGTAATTTCTATGAAGCTCTGGCCGCTTATGAGCATGCCCTGAAATTGAACCCACGCTTGAGAACAGCCTGGCATAACAAATCGCTGGTACTAAACCAGCTGGGCCATTATGAAGAGGCGTTGAAAGCCGCTGATGAGGCCATCCACCTTCAGCCAGATGATCCCGACAACTGGCTACGTAAAGCAGAATCTCTGAAGAAGCTGCATCGCCGTGAGGAGGCACGTTCTGCCGAGGGTCAGGCTGCACGCTTGCGAGGAGATGCGTAAAACCCCGTTAGCGTGGTATAATAGCGTACACTGTTCCCAGGTGAAAGGAACATAGCCATCGAGGGACTTTGTATGTATGTTTCGTAAAATTTTAATTGCTAACCGTGGCGAAATTGCGTTGCGGATCATCAGAGCATGCCGCGAGATGGGCATTTGTAGCGTCATTGCTCATTCGGAAGCTGATCGTGATTCCTTACCTGTGCGTTTGGCCGATGAACATATCTGCATCGGGCCAGCAGCAAGCAGTAAGAGTTATTTGAATATTCCTAATATAATCAGCGCCGCGCTGATAATGAACGCAGACGCTATCCATCCAGGTTACGGTTTTCTCGCGGAGAATACCAGTTTTGCCGAGATCTGCTCGGATGCCAATATTACCTTTATTGGGCCTTCTGCTTCTGTTATGGCGCTCATGGGGGATAAGGTAGCTGCTCGTGAATCAATGGCCGAGGTAGGACTGCCAATGCTCCCAGGCACCCCCATTTTACGCGCACTTGATGAAGGGGTAAAGGCTGCTAGGGAAGTTGGCTTCCCTTTGATGCTTAAGGCGGCGGCTGGTGGGGGAGGGCGTGGTATTCGCCTGGTGAAACGCGCAGACGAGTTCGAGCGCGTGTTTACCACAGCCCAGAATGAGGTACGCGAGGCTTTCCGTGATGACGGGCTGTATCTCGAACACTACCTGGAGTGTGCCCGCCATGTTGAGATCCAGGTGTTGGTAGACAATTTTGGGCATGGCGTACACCTGGGCGAACGCAACTGTTCGTGCCAGCGCCGCCACCAGAAGGTGCTTGAGGAGTCCCCGAGTCCGCTTTTGCCTCCTGAATTGCGCCATGAAATTGGTATGAAAGCCATTCGGGCGGTAGAGCAGATTGGCTATTGCAATGCTGGTACGCTCGAATTTCTAGTGGATGAGCAGAACCGCTATTATTTCATGGAGATGAATACCCGCTTACAGGTAGAACATCCGGTGACAGAAATGGTCACAAACACCGACATTGTCAAGGAGCAGATTCGTATCGCGGCGGGAATGCCTCTCCAGCTCGAGCAAGACGATGTTCAGTTCCGTGGTCACGCTATAGAGTGCCGTATCAATGCCGAGGATACAGATAACGATTTTCGTCCGCAAACAGGTGTGGTGGAGGAATATTTGCTTCCCGGCGGCCCGGGAGTGCGTGTTGATAGCCATCTCTATACTGGCTATACTGTGCCACCGCACTATGACTCGTTACTGGCCAAGCTCGTTGTCTGGGCGGATACACGTGAAGCGGCAATTGCACGCATGCAGCGAGCGCTTGATGAGTTTGTGATTGAGGGTATAGCGACAACGATACCGTTTCATAAGCGTTTGCTCAGGCATGAGGGGTTTATTCGTGGGGAGACGTACACTCGTTTCCTACAAGAGGAAGCTGTAGCTTTAGGCATATAAAGGAGGTGACTTTGTGTCTCGTATAGTTGTAACCGGGTTGGGGCTGATTACTTCAGTCGGTAACGACGTGGCATCATCGTGGGAAGCCCTTTGCCAGGGCAAGTCCGGTGTGGCAGGGATCGAGAGCTACGATACAAGTCAACATCGCGTCCATTTTGGCGCTGAGATTAAAAATTTTGACCCTTCCTTGTATATGGACCGCAAAGAAGTACGCCGCACAGATCCATATGAACGGCTGGCTATTGCCACCTCTAAACAGGCGCTTGAGCAGGCAGGCTTCCAGATTACTGAAGAGAATGCCGACGATATTGGCGTATATATAGGCAGTGGTATCGGAGGCATGTGGACACTACACGAGGGATTCAAAATCCTCTTTGAAAGAGGCCCGGACCGTATCAGCCCATTCCTGGTTAACATGATGATTGTAGACGGAGCGCCAGGAATTGTCTCAATTATGACTGGTGCAAGGGGACCAAACTGGGCTGCCGTTTCCGCCTGTGCTACGAGCGGCAATACAATTGGTGAAGCCTGGGAGACGATTCGCCGGGGTGATGCCAAAGCGATGATCGCGGGCGGTTCTGAGCAGGCGATTGAAGCTATTGCAATGGCGGCTTTCGAGAATATGCATGCTCTTTCGCGCCGCAATGATGATCCGCAAGGGGCTAGCCGTCCTTTTGATGCCACCCGCGATGGTTTTGTGATGGGAGAAGGATCGGGTATGTTGATCCTGGAAGACCTGGAATTTGCAAAGGCCAGAGGAGCGACCATTCTGGCTGAAATAGTGGGCTATGCTTCAACTGGAGATGCGTACCATGTCACCGAACCTGCTCCTGGGGGTGTGGGCCTGGTGCGGGCAATGCGTCGCGCTCTAGAAAAAGCCGGGCTGCGTCCTGACCAGGTGGACTATATTAATGCGCATGGCACCTCGACTCCATACAATGACCTTACAGAGACACAGGCGATCAAGACCTGTTTCGGAGAGCATGCCTATCGCCTGGCGATTAGCTCTACCAAATCAATGATTGGGCATACACTTGGAGCAGCAGGAGCGGTTGAGGCTGTTATCTCCATTATGACGATCCTGACCGGTGTCATTCCTCCGACAATCAACCTGCACCATCCTGACCCCGAATGCGATCTCGACTACGTGCCAAACAAAGCGCGTCAGGCGACGGTGAATGTAGCCATGTCAAACTCGATGGGCTTTGGCGGCCATAACGCCTGTCTCATTTTCAAACGATACGAAGGGTAGGGGCCCGATTTATCGCGCCCTCATTGGTAGATGAAACATGGACATACACGAGCATGAGATGCCCTGGATCAAGCGTATCGAGGAACTAATACAGGTGCTCGAAGGCAGCACCATCGGCGAACTCGAACTGACCGAAGCTGGTACAGAGATCATCATCCGGCGACGGCCTGGCATGATGATGGTTTCTGTACCTGCCCAGCAACCGGGTATGGCTCAGGCGGGGCAAGCCTTCGCCCCTGCTCACCCCGCAAAAGAAGATCGTAGTGTTGCTATTATTGCGCCCCTGACAGGTATCTTTTATTCCGCCCCCTCACCAGCATCGCCACCTTTTGTTAATCCTGGCGATGTAGTGCATGCCGGACAGGTAGTTGCCCTGGTCGAAGCGATGAAGGTGTTCAACGAAATCCAGTCCGAGATAGCGGGGCATGTAATAGAGATTGTGGCGACTAATGGAAATGTGGTGCAGAAAGGAGATGAGCTGATAAAGCTTGAGCCTTTGTGAGATCAACTGCAAAGCGCAATTGTACCACATATGCTATCTCTCTTGCTGAATCCTTGCTTCGCGTGCTATACTTTGTACAGAAAGAAACTTTTGTCATACCCGCGGTTGTGATAGCCCACTAGATGAGGCCTTAGGCGTTATTGGGAACGTCACCTCTAGTGAGGCAACAACTGTTCGGGCAAAGGAGGTGAGGGACATGGACGCTGGCCCCAGTCATAGTAGGCGTGTCGTTTTCGCGTGCCTGCTCGCGGGAATGTTCTTCTCCTCATCGGGTATGGTAGCTGGATAAATGTGATCTATTACAGGGCTTATAGCCTGATCCGCTCTTAGTTTACCCTGGTGCACTTTCACCCCTACCTTACTCGATGAGTCCACATCGCGGAACCGATGTCGAGTAAGGAATTTCCCACCTGCCAGCAAGTCCTGCCTGGGTTCCTGCAAGGGAACCTGTAACAAGCAGTCCCCCTGTATACATTACGCATTTTACATGGTATGTACTTTTGGATGTTCAGGAGCAACACCTGCACATTTTAAGTGCATTACTTTCCTATGCATATTGTCTTGTAACATTAGTTACACAGGTGGGGGCTTTTTCCACTTTTCCACACTACTGTGGATAAGTATATGGGTACCGCAAGGGGTATTCCTACATTAAATGTAGGGGCGACCCTCGCGGTCGCCCTGAATTGATTGTGCCTGATTGATTATGCTTAATTGATTATGCCTATGGGAAAGGCGGTGATACCAGTGATTTTTTTAAGCGCGCTCTTGCGCCAGAGCATTTATGATATTGAGGGACGCCGGTTGGGTGTTCTACGAGATGTGTGTGTCTCACAGAATGAAACGTTTCCAATAGTAACAGCCCTTGTTGTAGCTACCTCTACTCTAAGCAATAGTGATATGATCATTCCCTGGTCTCAAGTAGATAACCTGGAAGCATCAAAGATATATCTGACTGTGAAACAGCAGCATATTGCCTCTTATATACCGAATCCAGACGAACTCTTGCTCAGACGTGATCTCCTGGATAAGCAAATTGTCGATACGCAAGGTTATCGCGTAGTCAAGGTCAATGATTTGAAGTTAGCGCAAATAAAGAGAACGGCGCGCCTGATCGGCGTTGATATTAGCCTGAGCGGGCTGCTGCGACGACTGGGAGTACTCGCGCCGATTGAGCTAGTGGGCCGTGTATTACCAATTCGTCTCTCTGAGAGGACTATTACCTGGAATTATGTAGAGCAAATTGAGGTGGTGAGGGTTGGCACGGGCCAGTTGACTCCGGCCCTTGCAGGAGCTGGTGCAGGCGCTAGTGGCATTGTGCCACAACTGCAACTGAGCGTCAGCCACTCCAAACTGTCCGACTTGCACCCTGCTGACATCGCCGATATTCTGGAGCAGCTTGACATTGAAGAAGCTGGGGCAATGCTTGGCCGCATGGACGCAGAGACGGCAGCCGACACCTTAAACGAAGTAGAGGCTCCTTTGCAATCCGAACTGTTGAGCGAACTGGATCCAGAAAAAGCTTCGGACCTGTTGGAGATACTCCCGCCAGATGACGCTGCTGATATACTGGCAGAGATCCCGCAGGAAGAGGCCGAACGCCTCTTGAATCTGATGCCTGCCAACGAGTCGGAACCTATTCGCGAACTTCTTCGCTATGCACCCGAGACAGCAGGCGGTATCATGACCACCGAAGTGCTCTCGCTATCGCAGGAGCTAACTGCTGAAGAGGCCCTTGTCTACCTGCGTCAGCATTCCGTTCACATGGAGATGATCTATTATCTCTTCATTGTTGACGACGAGCAGCACTTAGTAGGTGTGGTCTCTCTACGAGAACTCGTAGTAGCAGAACCAACGACCCGTCTGAAAGATCTGATGGATAAAGATGTGATCAAAGTTAAGACCGATACCGACCAGGAGGAAGTGGCGCGTATCATCGCCAAATATGACCTGTTGGGCGTTCCAGTGGTAGACGACGAGAATCACCTTGTGGGATTGGTCACCGTCGATGATGTCATCGATGTTCTCCATGAAGAGCAGGCAGAAGATTTTTCTGAAATCGCTGGAGCCAGTGTCGAGGAACTTGAAGAGGAAGAGCATTTTTCGGCGCGTGCTGTCTTGAGTCGCATGAGATGGTTGGGAGTAAATGTCCTGGCAGGATTTGTCCTCGCCCTGCTGCTCTACCAGGTCTTTGGCAGAGCGCTTACTATAACCTCTGTGCATATCCAGGCATCAGGTTTCTTAAGTGGGTTACACTCGCCTGTAGTGCTTAATGCAATGATTAGTTTTATTCCCATGCTGCTGCTCACAAGTGGTAGTGTTGGTTCACAGGCCCTCGGTGTAGCGGGCTGGCAACTGCGTTCCACTCGTGGTCCTGACTTCTGGCTTGGCATCTTCCGCGAACTGCGCCTGGGCACTGCCGGAGGTGTAGCTGCGACGATCGTGGTAGGTTTGCTGGTATGGCTGCTTTCCTATTCGTGGCTGCTGGCGATAGCCATCGGTTTGGGCCTTGGACTTACATTGCTGATGGCAGCCATCTGTGGCCTGGTTTTGCCGACACTTCTCCAGCGTTTAAGACTGCGCGGAGGCCTGGTCAACGCCCCGCTCATTGATCCAGTAATTGCCGTGATCAGTTTAAGCCTCTTTTTGGTTATTGAGCTCTGGTTGATTGATTTGTTGCATGTATAAGCTGCTATCGGTATTCATCCCTGCTCGCCTGGGTGATGAGATCGTGTTTGGGGAGATGTATCCCCTCGGCAAAGAACGCGTTGACTTCGGCTCCGAACAAGAGGATGAGCGTGGTCAGGTAGAAGTACAGCAAGAGAATCGCTGCGAACGCCACCTGCCCGAGATAGCTCCCCAGGAAATGTAACGTAAAGAATGGGAAGACCAGCAGGAACAGTTGCGTTGCTACCGTCGCCATAACTGCCCCACGCCAGCTATTGCGGATGTGACGACCCAGCGTGCGAACCGTGATATGCCGGTGGGGAATCATCACATAAATGAATTCGAATCCAAGCAAGGAGATGAGGATACTTACCACGATACCGGCGATGCGCAGGGTGAGATTTGTCCCCATTGTGTCTCCCGGTTGCACGAGATGCAGCAGTGAGAGGAACAGTTTGGGTGCCTCTGCCACCCCAATGCCGATCGTAACGGGTATGAGATACAAGAAGAGCATGACAATCGCAACGAGATGCCTGCGCAGAAATGGACGTGGCGGGAGGTGATAAATCACATCGAAACAGGATTCCAGCAGGGAAAAGAAGAGCGACGCAACCAGGACAGCGAGCACAAGCGTCAGGCCTATCGCAATGGGTGAGCTCTGCGTAAAGACCCCGAGCGCCTGGCCAAAGCCCTGGTCAAAGAATGATGAGAGCTGTGAAGGAGTACCTGGTCCAATATTACTGCTGAGCATCTGCCGTACCTGCGTATCAAATTTTCCCATAATCAACCCAACGATGCCCACAACCAGGATGGTACTGGACACCCAAGCCGTTATGTAGCTGAAGGCGAGCGCTTGCGCCAGGTGGTGAATCCAATCTTCCTTGCATTTGACCAGCAATAGCTCATAGGGTTTCACTTCCTTTTCAACAACTTGCGCTTCCTCTAAGGATTTCTCTTCAACAGTATGTACCAGGGATTTCTCCTGCATTGTTTCTCCGGTTGGCTGGTGTGCTTGAACTGCTATTGCAGGTTGCTCGAGGAGCCTCTTCGCGCGCCGTCTTTCCAGGGTGCTCATTGTCCACTGGTACAAAAAGATGAACAGCGTTAACCAGAGCGCCCCCTCGAGATAGCCACCCAGGGTATCAAAAGCCCAGTGCTCACCTCCATACACCCGCGAAAAGCCGATCATCACGATATTGAGCGCGGCGAAGACCTGCAAGGGGATCAGCGCCCAACGGTACCGCCACCTGCGTACGGGTCTCGTAAAACTCAAGAACAGCAGAAAGCCATAAAAGATCATCTCGTTGTTGGTGTGCCCAGAGGGAAAGCTGTAGTACTTGAGGAGGGCATCGACATGCACGAGAGCCGGGGAGGGTCGGGGACGATTCACGAAAGGAGCAAGGAAGTTGTTCATGGCGTTGCCGATACCCACGGCCAACGCCAAAAAGATAGCTTGCCTATACCAGCCCATAAGCAGGATCGTGGTGAAGACGATTCCAATGCCGATCCCGGAAGGGATGGGGTTATTGAACGTCCCGAAGAAATTGATGAAGGGAGGAAGCCCTGCCCAGTAGGGTACGCCCTGAACAGCTTGTGTGACTGCCAGCTCGGCAGGCCAGGGGCTGGGATGGTTATGCACGAGCATGGCGGCCACAGCGAACGTCAGCCAGCCAATCACCCAGAGCGCGAAGGCAATACCTATAAGGACGGTATTATTCCACCAATGCGCACGATCCATCTCCGTCACAGGGTTCTGCGCGTATGCATCCGGCAGAGTATTTGAACTAGCCATAGGTTTCCTTCTTTCTCCCATTTCTTGACATAGCACTGGTCCGCCGACGAGTATGATAGCAAGGTTAATTGCTGGACCACCGGTAGAAGTTTTCTGGAGCCTATCTCTGTCCTTAGGAAAAGTATACGACGAATCGACAGAATTGCCATGCTCCTTAAGTAGTATGTGCATCCACCTTAAGCAACATGCACGTACTACTTAAGGAGCATGAAGTCCTCATCCAGGAATGGTACACTACCTCTGTAGTCATGAAAAGCAGGGAAATTGTCATCCGATCAACTTGTCCAGAGCAGCAATGCAGGAGGAAAACATGCAAGATATACTAACGCGCAGGCACCGACTGCTGACCACGGCCATGGTAGTACTCTTGATTATCCAGGCCATCCTTGGGCTTTTCTTCAGCCTTTCCCTGATAACGAGACTCCTGGCACCAGGGGGTCCGATCATCCAGGGTGTTGCATCCGAATTAGCCGACGTCATCGGCGGTGCCTCGCTGGTCGTGGCCCTTGCCTCGCCGATCATGGCCTGGGGAGTATGGATGGCGAAGCCCTGGGCGCGCTCTCGGACGGTGCTCCTTGAGATCGTCAGCCTGGTCATATGTGCCTTCGAACTGGTGTTTGTGCTCGGACAATTCGATGTCATCTGGAGAGTATGCCTGGCCCTCATGGGCGTGGCAGCTCTGATCTTACTCTGCTTGTACGCAGGTTCCAGAATACACGCTCTGTCCCGAGATATCCAAAGCTATTGACGAATCTCTGCGGCGTAGTGTATACTGCAAGCGTTCGATAAGAGCTTTCATTCCTCGATAGCTCAACGGTAGAGCGGCCGGCTGTTAACCGGTAGGTTACAGGTTCGAATCCTGTTCGAGGAGCCTCACAATAGGGCCACCTGTTTTGATCGGTGGCCCTTCAGTACGTTAAGCGGGAGAATCAGCTCATGGGTCAAACACGCATTACTATTCGACCACTACGCTTGAGCGACACCGACGACGTGTATGAAATCATGCATATGCCCAATGTCCTCTGGGGCGCCTCCCTGCTCCCCTCGACAACGATTGATAGCTGGCGCAAAACAATTGAAGCTTGGGTTAGCGATGATCGTATGCATGCATTTGTTGCCGATATCGATGGGAAAGTAGTAGGGACTATTAATCTCAACGTGGGCGCAACACGCCAGAGCCATATCGGTAAGCTTACTATAGCAGTGCATGACATCTACCAGGGCCAGAGCATCGGTAAAATGTTGCTGATTACGGCAATCGACCTTGCAGATAATTGGCTGAACCTGGTACGGCTTGAAATGGATGTCTCTGTAGACAATGAACGCGCCATCAATCTCTTGCAGCGTTTTGGCTTTGAGGTCGAGGGGCGCAAACGTTGTGCTGTATTTCACGGTGGCAACTACATCGATAGCTATCACATTGGCCGTCTACACCCTCATACTTCACAAGATCATGCTGGCACGCTCACACAAACTCCTGTAGAGGCGGGACAACCGCAGGAATTAAGCCGGCAGGGAACCGCTCGGGAGCTAACTGATTCCCCAAAGCCTGCTCAGTGAGGTGATAGACATTGATTAACGATGCTGCTATCGATTATCAGCATTTCTTCCAGGCACTGCTCGAAGCTATATCCTGGCCTGTGCTGGTTATTGACCGTTCGTTGTGTGTTCACTACTATAATCAAAATGCTGTCCAACTGCTCGAAAAACAGGGGCCATGGCAAGATCTGAAGCTGGATCAGCTCATCTCTGATGAAGCTATTCTACAGCTTGTGCAGAAGAGCATAGAGACTGAAAGTCCTGCTAAGGGAGAACGTACCAGGGACGGCTCAGGCACTGCCTGGAAAATCTCGGTCACCCCGTTAGCACATAGACCTCGCAAGACCACGAGTGGGAAACGGCATACAGCTTTAAAACAAAGGTATCGCTTTTTCGCTATTGTTATTGAAGATCTGACAGAATTGCGTCGCCTGGAGCGCGTACGACAGGACTTTATCACCAACATCTCGCATGAGCTACGTACTCCATTGGCTTCTGTTCGTCTGTTGGTAGAGACGTTGGAAGAGGCTATTGATACAGACCCCGATCAAGCGCAAGTGTTTGTTGAGAAAATTGAAACGGAGATACAGCAGCTCACCGCGCTGGTGTCAGAGATTCTTGAGCTGTCACGTATCGAATCGGGGCAGGTTTCTATGGCGATCGAGCCAGTAGAAGCAGAGCAACTGGTACGCGAAGTGATGGCACGTTTGCTGATGCTTGCCCAACGATATCGTGTAACGCTGCGCACTGAGATCGAGCAGGGAAAAACATTGGTTGCCGCTGACAGCAAACAGATTTTACGTGTACTGGTCAATCTTGTTCACAACGCTATCAAATTTACGCCTTCTGGCGGACTAGTGGTAATCGGAACGCGATTAGAAGCGGAAGGAAATGTGGAGTGCTTTTACGTGCGTGATACCGGAATCGGCATTTCTGCTGAGGATTTACCTCGCATCTTTGAGCGTTTCTACAAAGTAAATCAAGCGAGATCAAAAGCTGCTTTTGTTGATCCAGGTGGAGGAGGCAGTGGGTTAGGCCTGGCGATTGCTCGTCACGTGGTAGAGGCTCATGGAGGTCGTATTAAAGCAGAAAGCGTGGTGGGGCAGGGTAGTACCTTTAGTTTTACCTTGCCACTAACGGTTCCTAGCAAAGGATAACAAAAAGCGCTACAAATCGTACATTGTGTGACCTTTATCGATATTTTTAATTACATTTTTAGCCCAAATGTGTTGAATTTAGTAGATTCATATGTTACTATTCGAAAGGGATCAGTATTTTGGACTAATATCCTTGTTTTCATGCCCTACTGATGCCGCATCCTGGCAGTTGAGATCGATCTAATTTGTGTAGGGCCTGATATATTTATTCCACCTTGCATGGGCTGAGGTTGAAGATGCTGGTAGGGAGAAAGGAGGAAGAGGACGATATGAGCAAACTGGTAATGATCATTGATGACTCTCTCACAGTTCGAAAGATCATGGAAACCAGCCTGAAGCGTGAAGGTTTCGCATTCGTGAGTTACCCCGATGGCGTTGAAGCGCTACGTGCACTAAACGATGCACGACACCCCATACCTGACCTGGTGTTACTTGATATCGGCCTCCCCAAAATGGACGGTTATGAAGTAGCACGCCATTTGAAGACAAAGGAGCAGTTTAGTAACACAACTATTGTCATGCTCTCCAAGCGTGACGGTGTGCTTGATCGTCTCAAAGGTCGTCTTGCTGGCGCGAAGGAATATGTTACCAAACCGTTCAGAACCCAGGACGTTATGTCTATTGTACATTCGCATTTAAGCCCTCCGACGGTTGGCTAGCTTCTCCTCCATTCAGTTCGGTTAGTTCCGCTAACCAGGAATGTAGTGCTATACGTATGCGCTCAATGTACAAGAAGAGAGAGAAGTATAATGCCCCCAGGTAGTATTCAAATGTTCACTTCACTTGATTGAGTATGTCGATCATCGGCTGCACCCCTTGTAAACCGAAAGCCACAAGAATAAGTATTAGTCCGAAGGCTCCCAATGTACGGTGAGGCAGGCTGTTTGCCCTCCACAAGGTGTACTGCGCGATGCTCCCTGCAACCGCACTTGCCAGCGCAAGGGCCCCTACGATGAGTAAGACTACCGAGAAAGAGAGCATAGCTTCGAAGCCTGCTACAGGTCCCGAAACCCGTTGTAAAAGATTGCTATTCCAAATTTGAAATATGAGCCAGATCACGAATCCGGCCACGAACCCGCTCCAAAACCCTTTCCGCGAAAAGAGGTGGGGCCTGGGATGAAGGGGTTCCCAGTTGATGAACTGCCAGGTGCTGCTGAAGATTCCACAGACCAGTGCGAACGGCACGCTTTCAAGCAATGCAGCAGTAATATCTTTACTGGCTATAAAGAAGACGACGAACCAGCACACGAATCCAATCACCAATCCTAGCAAAAACCATTTACGTGAAAAGACGTGTGGCTTGGGATGAGGTGGTTCCCAGTCAACAAATTTCCAGGAGCCACGAGGGTTAGGATTGGAGGGAGATGGTTCTTCCCATGTCACGAACTGCCAGACTCCACGCGGATTAGAAGCAGCCTGAGATGGTTCCCAGGTGATGTGTTTCCAGATGCTAATGATGACCGCGCATGGCACTGCCAATGCCAGCGCTGCTTCCGGGGGACCGCCCAAGAACCTGATGACGAGTGCGAACATGAGCCCAAATGCAAGTCCGATCAGACTCCCTTTGCGCGAAAAGATCGGCGGTTTGGTTTTCGCTGGTGGTAATTCTACCAGGATGACTGTGAAAAACCCCAACATTCCACCGAGCACCACGAACTCCAAGGTAATAGTAAGACTGAAAGTGTTGTTGAGCAGGCTGTGAAGTATCGAGCCTATTGCTCCGAGTATAAGGGCGCTGACGAGCCCACAGGTCAAGACTAGCGTGAACCAGCGCAGCGGTCCATTCTCACGTCCGAGCAGGTCATACGCCAGGAAAAGTGTACCTATTATCGCCAACAGCACACTGGCGATGACTAAAATATCTATTTCCTTTGGCGCAAGAGCAACTTGTGCCAGGATCATCATTATCTCTCTCCTGGTGCTTACGCTTGAAACAACTTCAATGTATTACGCGATTGTTTCCAGCCTCAGAACGACTAACAAAACAATTCGAACCCTGTTGCTACCACGCTTATCTCGTTTCCAGTGTTATGAGCTCGGTAATATCATATGTTTCGCCTTGATTACATCACGTTTACTCTTCTTGCCGACCGCTATAACCTCCGCACCATCCTGTAACTTCAGGACGTGATCATGAGGTGCATGCTCGCCAGTGCGCAAAAGTACGCTAGTGTCCTCGTCAATGCGGATAGCTATAGGGTTCGTTTCACCCGTCTGCTGCTTTACTGTTTGCCCTGCAATGACATACCTGTGCCTCTTCCCTGGGGCCGCTACAACACCAGCAATTGTTATCTTATATCCGTGCTCTAGAAGCGTATTGACAAGGTCAGAAGATTCCCATTGTGCCTCCTCATGCTGGCCGTCGCGTTGTTCAGAGGTTGCTTTTGCAGGCTGCAGTTCATCAGCGGTGTGAGTCTCTTCTCTTTCATTCAAATGCTCAAACAACGTGTTGTCGTATGTCTCAGGAATCGCTACCTGTAGAGCATGTGGCAGCGCATCAAAGCGATAGCTCACCATGACTTGCGCTCTGTCTGGCTCCTGTTGGAGCGCTTTACGATCTGACTTGCTCAGGTAGTCTTCAAGCTGGACAGCGCTTCCATCCAACTGCAAATTAATAGAGGCAGGCAGCGTAATCAAGAAGTGCGCGGCCAGGAAGTGCATGGCGGTCATCTTATCAGGCCTATGCCGGAACAACAGCGAGCTAATTTGTTGCAGTGTCGTAATAGCATTGCCCTCCGTGATTACACAAAGATCAAGCTTGCCGTCATCAAGGAGGGCGTCAGGAGTCAGCTCTAGCACATTGGCGTAACGGCGAGTATTGCCCAGGATTACCTGGTAAGCTGCTCCACTCCATGTCGTAAAGTGATCCTGCCCATCTTCAACGAAAGTCACCTCGATGGGGAAAGGATGCTGTCCCGGCAATGATTCAGCAGCAGCAAGATCGAACGCAAAGCGACCAACCTGTTGTTTCAGCCCTTTAGATGTATGGCTTATTACTGCGGCATCGATACCCAGGCCGGCGGTTAGCAAGAAGTAGTTTTCACGGTCCAGTTGTTTTGCCTTGCTCTTCCGTGCTTTCTGCCCTTTTTGTTGTTGCTGCTGGCTCCCCTGAGTTAGATTGGGAAACTTTATCTCTTGCAGCTGGATTCGCCCAAGATCCACAGTACGAACGTCGCTATCGATCAGAGCAAGAGCTGCCTTTACAGGATCAACCGGCACGCTCGTCTCGGCCGCCCATTGATTAGCGGTTCCTCCTGGAATGACACCAATGATTTTCCGTTGTCCCTTCCCTTTGGCCCCCATAACACCATTGACAACGTGATTGATTGTCCCATCCCCACCGTAAGCGATGATCAGATCGTAACCTCGTTCGGCCGCCCTGGTTGCCAATTCGATTACGTGCCCAGCATATTGTTTAACAGCGATGCTGGTTTTCCAACCGGCTGCTGATAAGATGGCAAGTACATCGGCGATTCTTGTCACATTTTGCCCCGCTCGCGGATTAATGACCAGGTAAGCCTTTTTACAACGTAAAAGACTCCTCTTTGCATACTTTGCTGCGGCTTCGCCTGAAAGTTCCTCCTGCCGCCCCTGTTCACCTACATATGTTTTTTTGGTACGCCCATCATCGTACTTTGCGGCTGGAGGGGAAAGCGCAGGCTCTAAGGCCTGATGCGCTAAATCGGCCTGGTCGATGGTCGGCTCTGATGCAACTTGAGTCAGGGTAGTGTCTGTACTAGCATTGTTCTGGTCATTTGTTCCTGGCTGTTTCATCGATACGGATACAGGATTTTCAACTGGGGCTGGTACGTGCCACATTTGGGCCAGGAATGCAGTGATCAACCGATTGAGCCTGTGGAGTGTATGATGGGAAGATGTAGCAGGCATAAGCATTTCCTTTTCTTTTCAACAACTTGCACGGACTCTTAAGGATATCCCTTCAACAGTATATACTGTTTCCAGGGATTTCTCCTGCATTCGTTCTCTAGAATCTCACCCTGTACACACACAGTGTAAGGGAGAAATAGCAGTGGTGTCATGCTACTTGAGTAGTAATATGGAGATGATTGTTATCCATCCTCTCCGGTGAGACTTCCCTCGAAGGATTTGCGTAATTTGGTCTATTGACACGACAATATCTATTCATTACACTTAGCTTGAGAAGTTATACATTTTTTCTGTATGCTTCCTTTGATGACTAAATAGCAGTTGCCCTAAACAAAGAGTCACGTCAGTTTCCCGCAACGCATGTTTGGAAGATTAGAGGGGCAGTGTGCGGGCGTCCAGGCAACAGAATTCATTAGTACAATAAGAGCTGTGTCTCATCTCGGTTAGGTAATTGTGTAGGTAATTGTGTAGGTAGTTCTTGTTACCGCTCTGAGGGGCGCAGCTATGGCACGGCAACGCATTCCACAAGTGACCGATGACCACCTCCAACATATCGAGGCAGCCGATGGCTCCCTGTTTCCGATTGGGGTGGGCTCTGCTGCCTGGTATGCCTGGCTCAAGGATGAAGCCACGCAGTCCTTTGCTTATCGCAGTGCCCTGGGAACCTTGACGGCGCGCCGGGAACGGCAGCACGGCAAGGGATACTGGTATGCCTATCGCACTCAGCGCGGGCAGCTCCACAAAGCCTACCTGGGCAAACCTGAAGAGCTGACACGTGAGCGGCTCAACGAGGTGGCAGCCGCTCTGGAAACAGATTTAACGCCCATTGCCCGGGAAGTATTGCCACAAACATCTCCAGATAGCACGACGAGAGTCCATGAACAGCCGTTGTTGGCCACAAAATTGTTCATTCCCCCTCCTGCAACTAGACTAGTGGCCCGTCCGCGCCTGATTGCTCAGCTCATGGCAGGAGTGGGCCGCGCCGTGATCCTGGTATCTGCCCCTGCCGGGTGGGGCAAGACGACGCTGCTAAGTACCTGGCATGCTGATCTCAGTGGTAGCGGATACCCTCTTGCCTGGGTTTCGCTCGATGCAGGCGATAACGATCCTGTGCGTTTCTGGACCTACGCCCTGGTCGCCCTGAACACGCTACATTATGGAGTGAGCGACGCGGCTTTGACGTTGCTGAGATCCCTACAGCCACCGTCGATGGAGTCGGTCCTTACGTCCCTGCTTAACGCTCTCGCAGTGCTCCCTATGGATGCTGTGCTGGTACTGGAAGATTACCAGGTCATCGAGGCTCATCCAATCCACCATGCGCTGGCCTTTCTACTCGAGCATCTCCCTTCACGGCTACACCTGGTCATCTCCACGCGGGTTGACCCGCCGCTGCCCCTAGCACGATTACGTGTGAGGGGTGCCCTGACCGAAATACGCGCCGCTGATTTGCGTTTCAACTCTGAAGAGTCTGCTGCCTTCCTCACGGAAGTGATGAAACTTCCACTTGAACCTTCGCAGATTGAGGCCCTCGAGGCGCGCACCGAAGGCTGGATCGCTGGCCTTCAATTAGCAGCGCTCTCGGCTCAAGGTCGTCCCCTAGAGCGCCTGGCGCAGTTTGTCGAGGCGTTCACCGGCAGCAACCGCTATGTGCTGGAATACCTGTCAGAAGAAGTCCTACAACAGCAGCCGGAGGATATCCAGAACTTCTTGCTATACACGTCGCTGCTCGACCGCCTGAATGGACCACTTTGTGATGCCATGCTCGGTAAGGACGATAGTCAAGCCATGTTGAAACAGCTAGAACGCGCCAATTTGTTTCTTGTTGCGCTCGACGACGAGCAGCGCTGGTACCGCTATCACCACCTGTTTGCCGGGGTGTTGCGCAGTCGCCTGCAGCATACACAGCCTGACCTGCTGCCGGAACTACATCGTCGTGCCAGTGCCTGGTACGAGCAACACGAGCTGTTCACCGAGGCAGTACATCATGCATTAGCGGCTCGCGATGTCGAGCATGCTGCCAACTTGATCGAACAGATCGGCTTGGCTGTGGGGATTGGAGAACAGGTCCATACGGTGCTTGGTTGGATCAACACGCTGCCCGATGCTTTCGTGCGTGGACGTCCCACTCTCTGCATCTACCACGCAGTCACGTTAATGTTCACCAATCAATTAGAGGCAGCCGAGGCCCGCCTGCAGGATGCTGAACGCTGTCTTGAAACCAGCGCACCCACCAACCAGACCTTTGTCATGGTGGGTCAGATGGCTACGGTTCGCGGGAATCTCGCCCGCTTCGTTGGTGATCTGGCTCGCTGTGTGGCACTCTCGCACAAGGGGCTGGATATGTTACCTGAGACGGAAAAGATCTTCCGTGCGAGCGCCACCGTGAATGCAATACACTCCTACCTGATGAGCGGCGATGTAGTGCCTGACACGGAACGGCTGGCTGCGGAAGTGGCTAAGGTTGTACGAGCCTCGGGCAACCTATCTGCGGCACTACGAGGCATTACTCTGCTAGCTCGGCTACAGGTACTCCAGGGTAGGCTTCGCCAGGCTGTTGATACGTATAGAGAAGCTATGCAGGGTGCACCAGGGCAACAGGATCTAAAGTTGCTGATTGGTAGCCCGGCCTACTACTTCGGTCTTGGTGATGTGTTGCGCGAGTGGAATGAGCTTGATGCAGCCGGAGATCTCCTTGCCCAGGGCATGGACCAGCTTCGGGGAACATTAACTGTAGATGCAGAGGTGGTGATGTGGGGCTACACAGCTCTTACTCGCCTCCAACGGGCACATGGCGAGTACGGCAGGGCCATTGTGACGCTGGAGACGCTCGCCAAACTGGCACGTGAACGTAACTTCGTTCCCCACCTTATTGCTCGTGGAGTCGCATTGCGAGTCCAGGTAGAGCTGGCGCAGGGAAATCTGGCCGCAGCTATCCGCTGGGCGGATGACAGCGGTCTATCTGTTGAGGATGCCGTGAACTATCCGCGCGAAGTGGAGTACCTGACCCTGGCACGGGTGCGCATCGCCCAGGGGCGAGATGATCCAGCAAGTTGCTTTCTCCAGGATGCCCTGAACTTGTTGAATCGGCTGCTCCAGGATGCCGAAACCAAAGGGCGTGTCCACAGTGCTATTGAAATCCTCATCCTGCGTGCGCTTGCCCTGGATGCGCAAGGCGACCACCAGGCTGCCTTGAGCGCACTCGAAAGAGCAGTGAAGCTAGCTGAACCCGAGGGCTACATCCGCATCTTCGTCGACGAAGGTGAGCCGGTGCTGATCCTGCTCTCAAAGCTGCTCGCAAACGGTCATAGTGCCCGAGACTATCTTCAGACAATGCTGGCGGCAGGTGACCATTGTGAGG